>LULX01000006.1_pt1 | contig 126890 bp, 125 predicted proteins | sample 729511 | NCBI WGS metagenome assembly LULX01 (sample SAMN03860278, study PRJNA289734) | marine metagenome | biome: seawater column; feature: ocean; material: water; isolation source: Red Sea water column Station 91 - depth 500m | place: Saudi Arabia: Red Sea | collected 2011-10-15 | depth 500 m
TGAGGTTCGGAAAGAATTCCATGGCGTTGGCCATGTTGTTGGGCACGATGCCGCCCTGGCAGCCAATGGCAACAATGATGCAACCTGCCACCAACCAGAACGGTCCCTGGAATTGGACGCTTGCCACCAGAGCGACGAGGGCCAGCCATTGCGCGATGACCTGGGCACGCACCAACTGCACGGAGGAAAATCGTCTCAACAGGGGACGGTTGAGCAGATTGAGGCCAGCCATGAAGCCAATGTTGGCGGCGAACAGTATGGCGAAGGTGCTGTTGGAGAGGCCGTACCATTCCTGATAGATGAACGAGGAATGAGTAATGAATAACAGCATGGTGCTGAAACAGAGAACCTGTATCCCGATGAACCGCATGGTGGTTGTGTGCCCGAGCACGAGCAAATAGTTGGTCACCAGGGATCGAACCGGTGTCTTGATGGGGGCTCTTGGTTTCAGCTTCGGGAAAAGCGCCACCTGCAGAACCACCACGAGAAACGCCGCGTAGCCGGCCAGCATGAGAAAGATCCACTGCCACTCGCCAAGCGCCAGCATGAGTGACCCCAGCGAGGGAGCCGCAGCCGGGGCTATGAACATGATCAGACCAATCAGGCCAAACAGCCTTGCGGCGTCTTGCCCACTGACTTCGTCGCGAACAATGGCAGGAACCGATACCGCACAGAAGGCGCCACCAATCCCCTGGGCTATCCGCCAGAACACCATGTCGGACAGACTGTCGGCCATAGACACCATCACGGCTCCGGCCATGAAGATCAGCAGTCCTCCGAAAAGAATTGGCTTGCGACCGTATCGGTCAGATAGGGGGCCGCCTACCAGCTGGGCCAGCCCCAGCGTGGTGACATAAGCGCTGAGAGTCAGCCCCACATGCCCGTGGTCAATGCCCAGACCATCGGCGATGTCCGGAAACGCAGGCAAGTAGGCATCAAGTGCCAAGGGCCCGAGTGCCACGGTCATGCCCAGCATTATCGCCAGGTACAGATGGGACAAAACAAACCTCCTAAAAAGATAGAATCCTAACAATACGGTGATGTTTTTCATCGGACCATGCGTATTTTCAGAAATCCCCCGTGCAAGAGGCTTTCACTTCCTGTAGCCTGCGCGGCTTTTTCTTCCGGAGGCAGACCAGATGACCGTTCAATCCCAATCTCTCCCGCGAGCCAGAAGCGGACCGTTTTCAGACAGTGATCCCGTCGTTCTGGTGCTCACTATCGGCTTCATTCTTCTGTTCGTGGGTGCTTCAATCATCGACAGCAGCCACGTGGCCGACCTGATCGGCGCCGGGTTTGCGTGGACCGCCACCTACCTGGGATCCTTTTTCCAGTTGCTGCTACTTCTGACGTTTTTCATTGCAATTGGCACAGCCCTGAGCCGCGCTGGCGCCGCACGGATCGGCGGGCTGGAAAAGCCGGAAATAGGCCGTTTCCGGTGGTTGTCGATGATCATGTGTACCTTGTTGGCCGGTGGCGGCGTGTTCTTTGCCGCCGGTGAACCGGTTTACCACTTCGTCGTGACGCCCCCGGCGTTTGACACCGAAGCCGGCTCCGCCGCAGCGGTCGCCCCGGCTATGGCCCAGTCGTTTACTCACTGGGGATTCCTGGCCTGGGCCGTGCTCGGCTCCCTTACCGCGCTGGTACTGACCCGGGCCCATTACGGCCAGGGCAAGCCGCTGCAACCGAGAACGCTGCTGTACCCGGTTTTCGGTGAGAAGGTCATTCAGGGGCGCCTCGGTGGTGTTATTGATGCCTTCTGTGTGATTGCCGTGGTGGCCGGAACCGTCGGACCCATCGGTTTTCTCGCCACCCAGATGAGCTTCGGGTTGCACGAGCTGTTTGGCGTGGCGGACGGGTATGGCACCCAGTTGAGCGTGTTAGTGGTACTAGCCGGCGTTTACATGACATCTGCCATGACCGGTCTGCACAAGGGTATCCAGTTGCTGAGCCGTTTTAACGTCATTCTGGCGCTGGTGATTGCCGGTGTCATTTTTGTCTTCGGGCCAACTCTGTTCCTGGCCAATACCTATACCCAGTCCATGGGTGAATACGTCACCTCCTTCTTTGCCATGGCAACCATGACTGCCGAAACGGCGCCAGCCTGGTGGATGAAATGGTGGACGGTGTTCTTTTTCGCCTGGTTCATTGGCTACACTCCGTTGATGGCGGTCTTCGTCGCCAGAATCTCCCGGGGCCGGACGGTACGCGAAATGGTCCTGGCGGTAGCCGTGCTGGCGCCGATCGCCACCACTATCTGGTTCACCCTCCTGGGGGGCTCCGGTATCTACCACCAGCTTGCCGGTACCTTCGACCTCACCGAAGCGCTGAATAACTTCCGCTTTGATGTCGCCACTCTGACGGTGGCCCAAGCCTTGCCCGGTGGTACCTGGATGGCGGCTGCGATTCTGCTGCTGACAACCATTTTCGTCGCCACCACCGGCGACTCCATGAGCTATTCCATTGCCATGGTCGGCGCAGGCCATGACGAACCGAGCCCTTGGATTCGCGTATTCTGGGGTGGTGCGATGGCATTGATGGCGGCGATTCTTTTGTACATGGGCGCCGGCCAGATTGGTGTGCTGCAGCAGTTCATTGTGCTGACGGCGATTCCGGTTTCGTTGATTATCCTTCCCTCGCTCTGGACCGGCCCGAAAGCGGCCATGGCAATGGCGCGAGAGCAGGGCCTGGTCTAGGCTTTTATGGAACGCGGCGACCCAGAAACATGCTCGCCGCGGACTCTTCTGATCGAAAGCTCCTGGAGGGCTGATGCTGGAATCGTTTGAGGCCGGTTTCACGGCGTGGTTGTGGCCGGGGTTTTCGGCGATTCTGGCGGTTGCGGTCACCTATATCGTCTACCGGCTTGCCCTCGCTGTGTTCCGGCATTTTTCCGAGTCCAGAACGGTTATCCGGTTGTTCCTGGATGCGGCGGCGCGGGCGCTCGGTGTGGTTTTTTGCCTGCTTGCGCTGGCTGGCTCTCTGCAGACTGCACCACCTGATCTGCCCCTGATGGCGGCGATCCAGCAGGTGACAACCCTGTTGCTTGTGCTCGCCATTACCTGGGCGGCGGTTCGACTGACCTCAGCCATCGGCGAGGTCATTGTGGCGCTCAATCCGGTGCTGGAAGGGCAGTGGAAACGGGCGCGCAAGGTCGAAACCCAGACCCGTTTTCTCGTTCGGGCACTGAACATCCTGATCGTTATTATCGGCCTGGGCGCGGCCCTGATGACCTTCGAATCCGTTCAGCATATGGGCGCGAGCCTGCTGGCTTCTGCCGGCGTTGGCGGCCTGATTCTTGGCTTCGCGGCCCGGCCGGTATTGAGCAATCTGCTGGCGGGTATGCAGATCGCCCTCACTCAGCCCTTCCGCATAGACGATGTCCTGCACGTGCAGGGCGAGTGGTGCTGGGTGGAAGAAGTAACAGCCACCTATGTGGTGTTGCGGGTCTGGGATTTGCGCCGCCTTGTAGTGCCACTGCAATGGTTTATCGAGAATCCGTTCCAGAACTGGTCCAGGAATACCTCTGAGCTGCTGGGAACGGTCTTTGTCTGGGTCGACTACACCATGCCGGTTGAACCGCTCAGACAAGAGTTTGCCCGCCTGCTGAAGGAGTCGGGACTCTGGGATGGCGAATTTTCATCAGTACAGGTAACCGATTCCAGCGATCAGGCGATCCAGGTGCGGTTTCTGATGAGCGCTGCCGATTCCAGCAAGAACTGGGACCTGAGATGTGCGGTTCGGGAGGGCATAGTAACCTTCATCCAGGAACACTACCCGGCCCAGCTACCGAGACTCCGGGCCCGTGTGGTGGAATCCTGAGCCCCGGTTGGAAATGTTTAATAGGAGTGGCGTACCCGACATGAGCAATAACGAACAGAATCAGGTAATGGAAATGGATGGTGAAGAGCGGTACGACTACTTCCTGAGCCAGGTGGCCGAGGACCGGGAAATCTGGATTCTGGTCAACAACGACAGCCGCTTCCTGAAGATTGCCTCGGATGACGGCGATGTGGAGTACCTGCCGGTTTGGCCCACTGCGGCCTTTGCTTCCGAGTATGCCAGCGGCGGCGAAGAGCTGACGCCTCGAAGCATTTCATTGCCCGATTTCTTCCGGAAGTGGGTTCCCGGCTTAACAAAGGATGGCCTTGATGTGGGCGTGTTTCCCGGCCTCGATAAAACGGTTTGGATCACCGAGCCTGCAGAGCTCAAGCAGGATCTGCAGGATGTGATGTCCGAATTCTGAATTCGGGCCTTAGCGTCTGGCCGGAGCTGAGGCGCTTCCGGCCAGTATGCCGCCGTCGATGTTCAGCTCGATGCCTGTCACATAGTTTGATTCGTCTGAGGCAAGATAGAGAGCCGCATAGGCGACATCCTCGGGCTTTCCCATCCTGCCAATCGGAACGCCGGCTTCTACCTCTGCGATTGCAGCGTCCCGGGCTTCCCCCTCCCCAAGCATCGCTTCCCACATCGGACTCATAATGGCGCCGGGATGAATGGAGTTGCACCGGATCGCGTAGCCTTTTTCGGCACAGTACAGCGCCACGGTCTTGGTGTGATTCCGGACGTCGGCCTTGCTGGACGCGTAAGCAGCCGCCCCGGGAATACCAACAATCCCCGATCTTGAGGAAATGTTGACGATACTGGCGGCCCGGGAAGTCTTCATCAGCTTGATCCCATACTTGCAGCCTAAGGCAACACCGTTAAGGTTCGTTGCATGAACGGTCTGCCAGGAATCAAGATCGAGGTTTTCCGGATCGTGAGGCCCGCTACTCTCCAGAAACCCGGTAATGCCGGCGTTATTCACCAGAATGTCCAGGCACCCGAACTGCTCTTCGATCAAGCTGGCGCAATCGATCCACTGGGCTTCATCGCTCACGTCCAGATGGAGATAGTGCATGTCGAATTCTGAGCTATCAACGAGTGCCTGACCCTGCTGATCGTCAATATCTGACACGATGACCTTCGCTCCATGCTTGGCGAACTGAACGGCGATCGCCTCACCAATGCCTCTGGCCGCTCCGGTAACCAGAGCCGTTTTGCCATCGAGTCTTCTCATGCTGAACCCCTGTATGCTTGATGCTTTCCCACTCTTGTTGATCATTATGGTCGCAAACGGCCGGTCTGGCGATGCGAGCGCGAGCGCTGCAGCTTGATTTCCTGCCGTCTGCCCTGATCATCTTTACCAGTAAACACTCTGAGGGTAATGAATCATGACCGACATCCGACACTTGGTTTGTCCCCACTGCCACAAGGTCAATCGAGTACCGGCGGAGAAATTGTCAGCCGGCGGAAATTGTGGCGCCTGCAAACAGCCGTTGTGGCCGGATCAGGTTCTGGAACTCACAGATCAGAGCTTCGCAGCCCATACCGGGCGCAGTGATTTGCCGGTGCTGGTGGACTTCTGGGCGAGCTGGTGTGGCCCCTGCAAAATGATGGCACCGCAGTTTGAACAGGCTGCGAAGGACTGGCGGGGCAAAGTGCGCTTCGCCAAGCTCAATACTGAACAGGTCCAGGGCCCCGCCAGCCAGTTTGGCATTCGTAGCATCCCCACCATGATCCTGTTCCAGAATGGCAGGGAAGTGGCCCGCCAGAGTGGCGCCATGAATCAGGCGCAGATCAGTCAGTGGCTGCAGTCCAAGGGTATTCGATAGTCCTGGCAAGACTGTTTGTTCTTTGGCCGGTCATTAAAACGCCACAATTGCTGAGGCCCTGCCGTTGCAGGGCTGAAGGCACCTATCCGAACGCTTCCCACAAAGTTATCCACAGTTTTTGTGGGTAAAGCTGACTTCGCAGCGATATCGACTTTGTCATGGCATCTGGCCGGAATTCGAGCCAAACTGTCTTTAACCAGTAGGGCAGCGTTGGGCAAACGACGGCCTTACCCGATTGATTACTCCAACGAGGACCGAATGAGAGTAGTCCTATCTTTTGTCATGGCATTCTGGCTCCTTCCAGTTTATTCCCAAACGCTTCAGATTATGGGATCGGACGAGGGCTTTATGCCGTTTTATTACGGCAGCGACCTCAAAGAGGGCATTCTTGTCGAGGTGATCAATGACTTTACGACTGAGACTGGCATCTCGGCGGATTTCCTCCCGATGGCTCGTAAACGCCAGGCCTGGGCGTTGGAACGAGGGCTGGCCAACGCGGTTTTCGCCAACCCGCTATGGATGCCTCTGTCGGACCAAATGCACGCCGTTGGGCCGCTGTTGACCTGGCGCGACCGCGTGTTCGCGCAACCAGGCCTCAAAACTGACTCCTTCGATGACCTCAAGGGAGGCATCTGCCTTCGCAGATGGTTTGTCTACAGTGATCGACTCGAGGAGCGGATCGGGAGCCAGCTGGTGCGCCATGACGCTTACAACACACAGCAAATGCTGCAAATGTTTCTGCGCAACCGCTGCGATTACATCGTCATGAACGAAATGGAGTTCCGGTTCTTGGCGCAGCTGGGGTCCATCGACCCGGACCGTTACAGAACCGAACTGATAGACGCCGAATGGCCGGTCTATCTCGGGATACTCAAAACCGAGACGGCACTGATTGAAGCGGCGGAAGTTTTTTTTACCACCTACAAGATTGATGTGGAGGCCATGCTACCCGGACTGCAACGGCCAGGCCTTTAATGGTGCAAGATCTGGCCGCTGTGGGTCCAGCACAGAGGTGAAGAGAGTGGTGTTTTTATCTTTCATACTCAGACTGGCTCTAATGAGTCCCTCCCCCATATGGCACAAATCAGCCGCATAGCATTATTCCAACAATGAACGGTCATTCTGTGACCGGTCGAGAGCCTCAGCTTCTAAACAAAAGCGGATATTCGGGACTTTCAGTGCTCTGCATGTTCCGGGCCATCGCTTTTCATTGAAAAAACTCTCTTTAGGTATGCCCGAAAAACGGGGTAGGACCCATCCTCCCAAAGACCCATTTAAACACGTTCATTGTCGAATATATCCGGAGGGCAAAGCGTGTTGCACTATCATCCGCTACAAACACTTCGGCAACACGGAAGCAGCCCGTCAGTTCACAGTCACAACACCGGAAACATAAGTTGTCATGCAATCATACAGGCACGATCTCAAAGCAACGGTACTCGAGCGCTATCTTACACTCGCCGAGGACGGGAATCCTCAGGGCATGCTTAACGTAGCTAACATGTACTCGGAGGGTAAGGGAGTAGAACAGAGTTACAGCAATGCCTTTCGTTGGTATCTGCGGGCAGCTGAAATCGGCGACTGGATTGCCATGGAACAGGTTGAAAGCGCTTACCGCACGGGAAAAGGCGTGCAGAAGGACACCGAGCGCGCTGAGTATTGGGAAATGCGCGCCCGAGCTGGTGACTGACGATGGCGAACCAGCGGCCCGACTCAGAACATCGTTATGCCCAAATCTGAATGTTCGCTTTGCGACCTTTGCGTGAGTTTAGTCATGGCGAAATAATCACGCTCAGCATCAAAAAAACTATTCTTCCCTCTTAAAAAATAAAGAGAATAGGCAGGCCATCCTCAACCAAAAGAGCAAACCGCGTGGAATACCTGATTACGATGTGGGAGCTGGCTAGAGCAGGTGAAAAGCAGGGTGTCATGTTTTTCATTGCGCTCTACTGCTTTTTGATCATGAGCATTTCGCTCTTCGGCCAGTTGCGTATGAGGCAGTGGCCTTCAGTCACAGGCAAATTACTGGACGGAGGCACCCGCACCTTTGGTGGAAGTGATCGATATGATGCTGATACGCGTTATGTTGTCAGCGCCCTCTATGAATATGAGGTTCACGACAAAAGGTATCAGGGCAAACGTGTTTCACCTTGGATCTTCGTCACCAATCGAAACGCCAGGGGTATTCTCGAGCACCAGTTTAAAAGCGTGGATCGGCAGGGGGACTTGGTTAAGATTTTCTATAACCCGAACAATCCCAAGAAAAGCACGCTGTTGAAACCCGGTAAATTCGGACTCTGCGTATCTTTCGCGATTTGGATCGGCCCGCTGCTTACCTACATTGCCTCCTATCATTGAACCCTGAGAACAGATCTGACGGTTGAAACTAAGTTCAGGCGACATGACAAATGGATATTGAAACTCGGGCTCGTGTGCCACACAATCAGGTTCAGTGAAGTAAACAAACACTCACTTTAATTCCGGTAGAGAGGTAGTACAGGTGACTGAGCTGGTAAGTTATGACTTGAAAGACGGTGTCGCTACGATTGCCATCGGCAATGGCAAGGCCAACGCCCTGAGCCATGAGGTGTTCGAGGGGCTCAATGCCGCGCTGGATCGGGCGGAGCAGGACAAGGCCGTTGTGATCCTGACTGGCCAGCCTGGCGTTTTCTCTGCCGGCTATGATCTGAAAGAAATGCAGAAAGGCCCCAAAGAGGCCGCCACGCTGGTCAAGACTGGCTCCACCTTTACCCGTCGACTGGCGGCGTTCCCCTTGCCCATTATTGGTGCCTGTAGCGGCCATGCCATTGCCAAGGGTGCCTTCATTCTGCTGTCAGTGGATCACCGCATTGGTATTGAGGGGCCTTTCAAACTCGGCCTGAACGAGGTTGCAATCGGCATGACCATGCATCATGCCGGAATCGAAATTGCCCGCCATCGACTGGCGCCTGCGCACTTCTATCGCTCGGTCGTGAACGCGGAGATCTACAACCCCCAAGGAGCTGTAGAGGCGGGCTTCCTGGATGAGGTGGTTGCCCAGGACAAGCTGGTTGAGCGGGCCACCGAGCTGGCGCTCCACTTCAAGACCCTGAACATGCGCGCTCATCGTGAAACCAAGGTGAAGGCCAAGGCGGACTATCTGGCGCTGCTGGATCGTTGCATCGAGCAGGACGCCGAGCACCTCGGCCTGAACGGCTAGTTCAAGCTTCGGAACCAAACTGGGCTGCTTCGCGAAAACGGAACAGCTTGCCGAGGATTACGTCGGGGAACGACTGAATCCGCGTGTTGTAGATCATGGCACTCTCGGTGTAGCTGTTTCGCAGTAGCGAAAGGTAGTTTTCCGTCTCTGCCATGATCGACATGAATGTCTGAATCACCTCATTGTTCTTCAGGTCCGGATAGCCTTCGATCCGGGCCTGAAGTGCGTTGGTTACCTTCTTCTCGAACTGAATCAGCTTGTCTGCCTGCCCGCTCGAATTCATCTCGGCAGGGTCAGCGTTGCGCAGCTGGGCAATGGCTTTCAGCAGCTGTTTTTCATGGGTCAGAGACGCCTTGACGACGTTCTCCAGGTTGGGCCACAGGTCATGGCGTTGCTGGAGAATGGTATCGATATTGGCGGCTGCTCGATCAACGCGGTTTTTCAGAAAAACAATGTCGTTGTAGTGCAGGATGCCGGTGTAAATGAGCAGTACAAACGGTACCGTCAGCGCTGACAGAATCAGATTGTCCGGGCTGAAACCGCCGTCTGCCGCAAACAGGGCAGTGGTGGCGAACAGGAAGAGGCCGAGGGTCAGGGCAATGCCCGCAAACCCCCGTGCTCCGCGGTCCAGCACAATGTCCTCTTCTTCGTTGCCACTGATCAGGAAGGGTGACGCTTCATCCTTCTGAATTGTGAGTCGGTCCGGCCTGTCGCGGTCCAGTCCGGCAAAGCCCAGGCAGTAGACGTTCACGAAGGTGTCGAGGAAGCGCACGGTGTAACGCCTGTCGCCCTCGCGTTCTGATTGGTATTGGGGGTATTCGATCTTCGCTCCGTCTGGCTGTACGAGAACTTTCCCCTCGCTGTCCTCAAGCCAGAAAGGCACGCTTTCCTGCCGATGCTCTATCACACGCCACTTGGCATTTTTTCCGGAGCCATGTTTTTCTTCCACTTTGTAATCGAAGGCCACGCATTTTTCGTTTTTCAGTGGGTCTCGAAGTGGCGGGTGGTCATCATCAACATCCACCATGGCCTTGAGCTCAGAGAGACCAAAACTGAGCCCGCGGGTGCTGCTGGTAGGAACCGCCTCAATCAGGCGCTTGAATTTGACGGTCCGGATCGACAACCACAAGAGCAAGAGGGCAGCAATAATGCTGGCTGCTGCCAGCCCCCGGCTGGTCCAGGCGTGCTGATATCGGCCTTCGGGCTGGCTGGCCACGATAGATTGGGCCATGTTTGCTGTCCTTTCATCCAGCTCGGGAACGGGCAGGCGATTCTGGACCACGCTCCGGAACATCCAGCGATCCAGCCAGCCACTGGTGCTCTGGCGGATCAGTTGCTGCAGTGCGGCCACGTCGGCAAGCACCAGTGGCTCGGAGCTGGCTGCATCCAGCTGTTGATAGCGGGTTTCATACAAATCGGCGATGGCCGACCATTCCTGCCGGAGCTTGTTGATGCCAAGCACTGATAGAGTTCCTGACACCGCAAACGTCATCACCAGGACGTAGACCCAGAATCGGTGAATCTTTACGAGGGGCAGCAGTAGCGCAACGCCCAGCGCCAGCAGGCCGGTTGCGATGGAAATGCGGATGGCAGCTTCGAAGAACCTGTCGCCACTGTCTGCGGCCAGGGTATTCCTGGAGACCATAGCGGGCAGACTGAAATCATCCAGGCCTGCAAAGCTGATGGACGAAGTATTGCTATCGTATTGGCCTATTACTCTCGCTGTGTGGCCCGGAACGAGGGCCCACTCCGAATAGATTCGCCGACCGGATTGCTGGCGATAGGTCCGCTCCAGGACCCACTCCGCGGCCCCAAGATTGCCGCCCGCTGCCACAGTGACCGATCCGGTCTGGTCCCTGAGCAGGAAATTGCCGCCACGAGCGCCCGAATCCAGGGTGCGGATGCGCAAATCACCGTCGGAATCGCGATATTCTTCCTCCAGTTTGTAGCGATAGTAGACCGCCTTGGTTTTGGAATAGGGCGTATTGAGCGTTCCCAGCTGGTCCGTGACATCGCCTGCGACCACGTATGGGCCCGTGGTCAAACCGCCGATGGGTGTCTCAGGTAGCCGTTCCAGTTGCCGCGCCTCGGTGAGCTGGCTAAGGCCTGTCGTCATCGCGTAGTAGCTGCCGGCCAGGCAGACGACTGCAATGATGGCGGTAATGATCCGGCCGGGAATACTGGCGATGTTGAAGCGCCTCATGGCGGGAGTGTCCCTGTGCTACTGGCTTTAAGGGGCAAGAGTATAAAGTATCCGGCTTCGTCATACTGCCAATCCAGTGGCAACTGGGTATCGGCAAGTTGGCAACTGCTGGCGGTTGCTATAACGTAAAAGGCTTTCCTTTCAGATTTCAGGAGCGGTTGTGTCCCAGTCCGAGCAGTTTGCCAGCGACAACTACAGCGGTGTTTGCCCACAGGCCTGGAAGGCCATGGAAGCGGCCAACCGCATGGATGAACCCGCATACGGCGAGGACAGCTGGACGCAAAAAGCGGCGGATGGTCTGAGAAAGCTGTTCGATACCGACTGTGACGTTTACTTTGTGTTCAACGGCACCGCCGCCAACTCTCTGGCCCTGGCGTCGATTGGCCAGTCATTCCACAGCGTGATCTGCCATGAGCTTGCGCACATCGAGACCGATGAATGCGGCGGCCCGGAGTATGCGTCCAACGGTGCCAAGCTGCTTCTGGGGCAGGGTGAAAACGGCAAGCTTACGCCGGAGAGTATCGAACACCTGGTCACCAAACGGACTGACATTCACTACCCCAAGCCCAAGGCGCTCAGTCTCACTCAAGCCACGGAAGTGGGCACGGTGTATACGCCCGAGGAACTCAGGGTTATTCGAGAGGTTGCTGATCGCCACAGGCTTAATATCCATATGGACGGTGCCCGCTTCGCGAATGCGGTGGCAGCGCTGGATGTACACCCGTCCGAGATTACCTGGAAGGCCGGTGTCGACGTTCTTTGTTTTTCGGGCACCAAGAATGGTCTGGCGCTTGGCGAGGCAGTGGTGTTTTTCAACCGTTCTCTGGCGGAGGACTTCGAATGGCGCTGTAAGCAGGCCGGCCAGTTGGCCTCGAAGATGCGCTATATCTCGGCACCCTGGTGCGGGCTTCTGGAAGGCGATGTTTGGTTGGAGAATGCTCGCCATGCCAATGCCTGTGCACAGCGTCTTGCCGAGGGTTTGGAAGGGCTTCCCGGTGTCCGGTTACGCTATCCGAGGCAGGTGAACGGTGTTTTTGTGGAAATGCCGGACTCCGTGCAGGCAGCTTTGCGGGCCAGGGGGTGGCGCTTTTACAACTTTATCGGTGGCAGTGCCCGCCTGATGTGTTCCTGGGCTACGAGCACTGAACAGGTCGACCGTTTCCTGTCGGATGTGCGAGCCCTCTTTAACTAAGAGCTATCGATTCCGGGGCGAAGTCGTGGTATATCAGCAGCCCCAAAACCCCAATTTTTACGGAACCAGAAGACATGCCCAGAGCCAGTGAAATCAAAAAGAATTCCGCCGTTGAATACGATGGTCGGGTGTATTTTGTGAAGGATATTGAGCGTTCAGTGCCTCAGGGCCGTGCTGGCGGCAGTCTTTACCGCATGCGCATGTATGATGTGGTCACCGGCCAGAAGCTTGACGAGACGTTCAAGGATTCCGACATGCTCAACCTGGCCGATCTCACCCGTCGGGAAGTCACCTTCTCCTACGCTGATGGCGATGAGTATGTGTTCATGGATACCGAAGACTTCACACAGTACAGCCTGAATCGTGAAGCCATCGCCGACGAGTTGTTGTTCATCTCCGAGGACACTCAGGGCGTGATGGTCATCCTCTTGAAGGATGCTCCGGTTGCACTGGCACTGCCGCCGACGGTTGAGCTGGTGATTGACGAAACAGATCCGTCTGTCAAAGGCGGCTCGGCGACAGCCAGAACCAAGCCCGCCCGTTTTGCAACGGGGCTGGTCGTTCAGGTTCCTGAGCACATTTCCACCGGAGATCGCATTCGCATTAACGTGGAGGAGCGCAAGTTCCTTGGCCGCGCCTGATTTGAAGACACTCTGAAGTAAGGACACCCGTGAAGCCGATTGAAACCATAAAGGTGCTGGTCGCCAGCGTCATTGCTGTTGTGGTGATGGTGGGTATTGCCCGCTTTTCCTACACACCCATGATCCCGGAAATGGTCGCGGCACTGGGGCTAAGCAAATCCGTTGTTGGGATGCTGGCAACGGTGAACTACGCCGGCTACCTGACTGGCGCAGTGCTCATCACCCGCATCAGCGACCTCGGTCTCAAGGTAAGGCTTTACCAGCTCGGGCTGGTGGTTGCCGTGGTTTCGACGGTTCTCATGGGGTACACCACCAACGTGTGGCTGTGGTTCATCCTGCGTTTCATCTCCGGCCTGAGCACCTCCGCGGGCATGTTGCTTGGCGCCGGCCTGCTGATGAGCTGGTTGATCAAGCACAACCAGAAGTCCGAGCTTGGGGTGTTCTTTTCCGGTATCGGCCTCGGGATTGTCCTGACCGCCGTTACCGCGGAGCTGATCAAGGATCCGTTTACCTGGGATCAGCAGTGGGTAATCTACGGCCTCGTGGCCCTTGCGCTTTTAGTGCCTGCCTGGCGCTGGATGCCGGACTATAGGGCCTGTGCCTTGCCGAAAACAGGTGCGGCCAAAACAGGTGATGAACGCAGCCGGTTCATACGGATCCTCCAGCTAGCGTATTTCTGCGCCGGCGTGGGCTATGTGGTCACGGCCACCTTCCTGGTAGCCATTGCAGAATCCATGCCCGAGCTCCAGGGGCAGGGCTGGCTGGTCTGGCTGATTGCAGGTCTCGCCGCCACGCCGGCCTGCTGGTTGTGGGATGTCTTTTCACGCCGCTGGGGGCAGTGGCTTGCGCTCTACCTCGCCTATACCCTGAACTCTGTCAGTATCCTGATGCTGATCGTGAATACGAGCCTGGCCAGTGTGATGCTCAGTTCGGTGATTTACGGCGCCAGCTTTATCGGTATTGTCAGCATGATGCTGGCAATGGTTGGGCGGGTTTTCCCGGAGAACCCTTCCCGGCCCATGAGTCGGCTGACCTTCAGCTATGGCATCGCACAGATGGTGGCGCCTGCAGTGGTTGGCTATCTCGCCGATGTGGAGGGCAACTACACCAACGGTCTGTGGCTGACGCTGGTGGTGATGGCGTTGGGGGTGTTGATGCTCCACCTGGCAAGGCGGGCGAAGGAAAGAGAGGCCGAACCTGCTCTTTCCCCGTGAGTATCGCCGCAGTGCCTGTGGGAATCCAGTTACTCCCTGGCCCGGTAAAAAGCCCGGCTCTTTTCGTAAACAGGGGACATATCAACCAGACTAAAGCCCAGCACCGGTTTATGAATCAGGAAATCGACGTTCGTTCCTGTCTCGAGGCTTTCCCAGTATTCGGTAATATTACTGCTCCGTTGGTCAATCGCAGGATAGTCTGAATGCTCAAAGTGGGCCGCCCCGGTCATTTCATAGGCAACGGACATTGACTCAGGCGAAGCGATCAGGGTGTAACGCTGTATTCCGGGATAAGTTGCAGCGATCGCCACCATACAGAGCATAGCTGCAACTCCCACCCGCTCAGCACCAGGGGCACCTCTGCCGAGCCGTATTCCCAGTGCGCCCGCGAGTAGGCCTGCAGAGACAAATGGCCACAGGGGGAGGTCTCCAAGAATCAGATAGTTGGTGAGCAATAGGTAATCGATCAGCGCGTAGGCGCCCAGGCCGGTCAGCAGTACAAGTTCGATCACCATGCCCCGGTGCCTGAGGAGGTTGAACTGTTTGGCCAGGGGTCCGGAACGGTCAACAGGTTTCGAGGCAACACTTGCTTCACCGGCTGCTTCAGACAGGGCCCTCACGAGAGGCGCTTCGTTGATTATGGCTTCCACTCGTGCCTTGGGTTTCCCGAAGGCTCCCGTAAGCCCCAGTCGGTGATCCGGCGCGCCAACCTGCAAAAAGTTGTAGGGTTGGAGCAGGTAGGTTTTACTGTCGGTGATCAGGCGGAGCCGCGATTGCTGAATAGCCTGGGCCATATTCCGGAACCCCGTGACCGGGGTCAGCTCGATCTTCCGAATGGTGTGCAGCGGGATCCGATGCTCGCCAGTGGTCAATCCCATCAACCCGAGCCCGGTCAGTTTGGGAATTTTGATGCTGACGGTTTCACTGTCCAGGGTCACTTTCACTTTTCGGTTGGCTGCTGCAACCAACGCGCCGATCAGCGAAACGATAACCAGAATCTGTAACTCGAAGTGGATGTTTCCATAGTCGTCTCTGAATATCTCGGCGAAGTCCATTTCACTGAGGTTTGGCAGTTCCAGCAGGAGGAGGCTTCCCAGCATGAAGGCGAATAGCGCAATGAGTGCGCCCAGTAGCTGGCCGGTTTTTAAAATACTGGCGGAATAACGGAAATGTTGCTTCACCATGCTTTGATCATCCCTGAGTCAACAAATGTGGGGCCATAGTAATACATCATTTGGGCTAAACCAGTATTTCAGGTTCTATCTTTGCGCAGTGACACAGAGTGAGAATGCCGTATGTGGAAGTTTCACTTAGAGGCATCGGGGATGTCGGGTAGACGCTGACTTTCTTGCTGATGTTCAAATTATGATTAACAGAACCGGAAAGAGGATCGTTCATGGCTGACAAGCCTTCAAAGCCCGTATCAGCATCCGCTGTTGAGAAGCACGTTTACAAGGTGTTTCCGAACGACATGAATTCCCACAACACGGTGTTCGGCGGCATGATCATGGCGAAGTGCGACCGGCTGGCTCTGGTGGTTGCGGAGCGCCATTCCGCCCATGTTTGTGTGACGGCTGCCGTGGACTCAATCCATTTCCGGGCGCCGGCGAAGGGTAACGATACGCTGTTGTTCAGCCTGTCGCTGAACCGGAGTTGGGGTTCGTCCATGGAGATCGGCGCGAGGGTAGAGGCCGAAAACAGCTACACCGGCGATACCCGGCATATTCTTTCGGCCTTTTTCACGTTTGTTGCACTGGACGACAACGACAGGCCGGTGGACGTGCCAGAAGTGATTCCCGAGACGGCCGAACAGAAACGCCGCTTCAAGAATGCGGAAATCCGTCGCGAGGGGCGTTTGGCAACCAGAGAACAGCTCTCGTCCGCTGACGGGCAATCCTCTGATTAGCCCTGGTTTATAGCACTTCCGGTTCTGTTCTGGGTTCTGTCGTGGGCGCGGTGTCTCTCAATCCGCCGAAACGCTTGTAGAACTTTTCGCCAGGACCGGGAAGGGGGCCAGAGGCGTTTTCGAGGTTTTCGTCGAGCCACTGCTCGGCGCGTGCGTAGATCTGCCGGTACAGGTTGCGACACAGCTGTTTGGCACTGCGTCCTTCCCAGTCGCCGGGCAGCAGTTCATCCGGCAACAGCGGATCCCTCAGAAGGATCTTGCGGTATTCGTGGATCAGAAGGATACGGAGAATAAGGCACTCTTCAGGGCTGAGGGTGTCTTCCGACTGAAGCTCCCGCCATAGTGGGCGGAACTGGCTCAGAAACCGTCGGTACCGGCCGCCGAGTTCCTCAAGGTTCCAGCTCTCCCGGACCTGCAGCCTCAGGGCCCTTGGGCTCTTCTGCTCCATGGGCATGGTCTGCATGACAATGGTGTCTTCCAGGGCGCCCCATTCCTGCAGCATCGGAATCAGCTCGCTGCGGGTAAATCGCGGGTGTTCCATCAGCCCTGGGGCCATGCTGCCGAAACTCAGCCATTTCAGCTCTTCGCGAACCTTCTGTCGGAGCTCAGGTGACAACTGGTTCAGATACACCAGGCACCAGCTCCCGCTCCACTCCTCGGTGTCCAGGTTATAGACGTGCTGGAAAGCCTGCTCGAACCGGCGCAGGCCAGGTCCCGTGAGGCTGTAGTAACTGCAGCGCCCCACCTTTTCTGTCTGCAACCAGGATTCCTGAACCAGGCGATACACGGAGGTGCGAACCAGCCGCTGACTGATGCCCATGGGCTCAACCAGCTTCATAAGGCTTCCCAGCCAGACATTGCCGCCGCGGGGAACGATGGCATCGCCGTAGATGGTAATGATGAGAGAGCCTGCGCGCAGCGGCCGCTTCTTCTGGAAATTCTTGACGAGCAATTCTAGCTGGCTTTTTGCAGTCATGGCCTGAGTTCGCAAATAAGAATCAATGAAACACGTTGCACGTATTATGCGGTTCTTACGTGTCAGGTAAAGGCTTGTCTTTCTATTTACCGCGCTGGCACGTTGCGCCAGTGTCGGCTTTACTGAAAGAGCTGTGGCCGAGTGCCGTGAAATCGGTTGACACGAGAGTTATGATACAATAACTTCGTTTGATATTCGTCAATGGTATCGAATTTACCGGTAGCGAACATCAGGAGTGCTGTAATCAGGGACGACCGGAAAACCATAAATTCAAGCCCCTGCACAATTCGGGAGAACAAAAACAATGTTTAAAACAGTGATTCGTCGCGCAGGAAAATGCGCAGCCGTAGCAGCAGCCAGTCTCATGATGATGAGCGCCCAGGCTGCGGATCCCATCAAGATCGGGTCGTTCCTGTCGGTGACAGGCCCGGCATCCTTTCTCGGTGATCCCGAGCTGAAAACGCTCGAGATGTACGTTGAAAAAATCAATGAAGAAGGTGGTGTCCTTGGTCGTCAGCTGGAACTGATTCACTATGACGACGTTGGCAACGCTTACTCTGCCCGTAACTTTGCCAGTCGCCTGATCCGTTCAGACCAGGTCGATATCATCGTCGGCGGCAGTACTACCGGCGCCACCATGGCGGCGGTTCCTCTGGTTGAGCAGGCTCAGGTTCCGTTCATCTCTCTGGCCGGTGCGGTGGTTATCACCAATCCTGTCAAAAAATGGGTCTTCAAGACGCCGCAGACCGACCGGATGGCGGCTGAGCGGATTCTCGCCGACATGAAAGACCGCGGTATCACCAAGTTTGGTCTGATCTCCGGCACCGGCGGATTCGGCAGCTCCGGCCGCACCCAGACTCTGGAAGTCGCCGAGCAGATGGGCATGGAAGTAGTGGCCGATGAGACCTACAGCGGATCTGATACAGACATGACCGCCCAGCTGACCAATATCCGTAACACAAGTGGTGTGCAAGCGGTCCTGAACTTCGGTTTCGGTCAGGGTCCGGCCATCGTGACTCGCAACTATGCCCAGCTGGGCATGGAACTTCCGTTCTACCAGTCTCACGGTGTTGCATCTGACAGCTTCCTGGAGCTGGCTGGTTCTTCTGCAGAAGGTCTGCGTCTGCCTGCTTCCCCGCTGCTGGTTCCGGATTCCCTGCCGGATGATGATCCCCAGAAAGAAGTGGTTCAGAACTACAAGGCTGAATACGAGGCCCGTTGGGATTCCAGGGTATCCACCTTCGGTGCCTACGCCTACGACGGCCTGATGCTGGCAGTTCGTGCGATGGAAGAAGCCGGTTCTACCGATCCGGAAGCTGTTCGCAACGCGCTGGAAAACATCAATGGCTATGTTGGCGTAACCGGTGTGTTCAACATGTCACCGGAAGACCACAACGGCCTTGATCCGGAATCCTTCCGCATTCTGGAAGTCCAGAACGGCGAATGGAAGCTGATTAACTGATACTCCTTTAACCTGTCTCGCGGCTGGCGATGCTCCTCCCCCTGGGGCAATCGCCAGCCGATGTTCGACCGGAACCACCGCTATGCTCGCAGAATTCTTACAGTACCTGTTCACCGGGATTACTATCGGTGCGACCTACGCCCTGATAGCCCTCGGCTTTACCCTGATCTATAACGCCAGTCACGTCATCAACTTCGCCCAGGGCGAGTTCCTGATGATTGGAGGCATGGCCACGGTTTCCCTGACGGCCATGGGTGTGCCCATGATTCTCGCAGTCGTGTTGGCTGTGATTCTGGCCGGCATCCTCGGCATTGCCCTGCAGCGTTTCGCGATTGCGCCGGCCAAGCAGGCCGATGTTGTAACCCTTATTATTATCACCATCGGTGCGTCGATCTTCATTCGTGGTATTGCCCAGATTGTCTGGGGCAAGGAATACCATGTGATGCAGAATTTCAGCACCGACCAGCCCATCGAGGTGTTTGGAGCGGTGTTGAACAGCCAGAGCCTTTGGGTACTCGGAATAGGTGCGATCCTGGTGGTAGGCCTGGTGCTGTTCTTTACCAAGACATTGATTGGTAAAGCTATTCTGGCTACTTCCATGAACAAGGAAGCTGCACGACTCGTTGGTATCCGGACCCAGATGGTTCTCATGCTGGCGTTTATGGTGTCAGCACTATTGGGTTCGGTGGCCGGAATCGTGGTGGCACCGATTACGTTTACTTCCTACGACATCGGTATCATTCTCGGGCTGAAAGGATTTGTCGCCGCTGCGATTGGCGGTCTGGGCAGCGGTGTCGGTGCGGTTGTCGGCGGTCTGTCTCTCGGTATCGTTGAAGCCATGGCGGCCGGCTACATCTCATCCGATTACAAGGATGCCGTGGCATTCTCCATGATCCTGTTGGTGCTCTTCTTCATGCCCCGTGGATTGTTCGGTGCCAAGGTAGTGGAGCGCGTCTGATGTTGAATACGTTTATGCAGTCGCGTCTCCGGGGGCTGATTATTCTTGCCCTGATTCTTGTCATTCTTCCCGAATTTCTGGGCAACCCGTTCCATTACGAGCTGGTTACCCAGATGGCGATCATTGCCGCTACGGTGGTTGGTCTTAATCTGCTGGTGGGCTTTGCTGGCCAGATCAGTCTTGGCCACGCCGGTTTCTTCGGGCTGGGCGCTTACTTTACCGGTATCGCGACCGGCACCTATGGCTGGTCTTCGGTGCCCGCACTGGTGGTGGGTGCCATTGCTGTGGGCGCTATTGCCTGGATTGTCGGTCGTCCGATTCTGCGCTTGAAGGGCCACTATCTTTCCATGGCCACCCTCGCGGTGGGCTTCATTATTGCCATCATCCTCAACAACGAGCGGGCGCTGACGGGCGGGCCAGACGGCATGCCTGTGCCGGCGTTTGAGGTGTTCGGCTGGCAACTCAGCACTTTCGGCAGCTATTCGCTGTTTGGAATGGAGATTGAAGGCTTCCAGGCCTGGTATATCTTTGCCAGCGTTGTGCTTCTGGTGGCGGTCTGGTTTGCCCTGAACCTCATCGAGTCACCCATTGGCCGGGCGTTGCGTTCGGTTCATGGCTCGGAAGTAGCTGCCAGTGTTGTCGGTGTGAACACAGCGAAGTACAAAAGCCTGGTGTTCGTGATTTCTGCGATTTACGCCAGTCTCATGGGTAGCCTGTATGCCCATTTCCAGGGCTTCATAACGCCCGCAGTAGCAAGTTTCGAATTCTCAATCCTTTTCATCACCATGGTTGTACTGGGTGGCATGGGATCGACTTTCGGAGTGATTCTCGGTGCCGTGGTGCTGAAATTGCTGCCCCAGGTTCTGGCGGATTTCCAGGAGCTGGAACACGTGATGTTTGGCCTGATCCTGATGCTTACGATGATTTTTATGCCCAAGGGGCTGCTCCCGACTCTGAACGCTTTTGTTTCCAAGAAGATGCGGAAAAAAGCCGGAGGTGAGGCATGACAGCACTTGTTGAGGTCAAAGGGCTGGATAAAGCCTTTGGTGGTGTGCATGCGGTCGAGGGTGTCAGCTTCTCTGTGGAAGCCGGGCAGGTCTATTCCGTCATCGGTCCCAACGGTGCCGGCAAGACAACTCTGTTCAACCTGATCACCGGCCTTTATACGCCAACCAAGGGTGAGATCCTGCTGAACGGTGAAAGCACCGCAAAACTGGAGCCGAATGAGCTGGCTGAGCGGGGCATGTGCCGCACCTTCCAGCAGATGCAGATCTGCATGAACATGACCGCCATCGAAAACGTGATGCTGGGTCGACACCTGCAGCTCAAGAGCAATCTGTTTACCACGCTGTTCCGTTTGCCTTCCCTGCGCCGCAACGAAGCGGCGGCTCGCAAGCGTGCGGCGGAACTCATGGAATATGTAGGATGCGGTGACTACCTTGATGCCGAAGCCTCGGCGATGTCCTATGGCGCGCTGAAGCGTTTGGAGATTGCCCGGGCACTGGCGGCAGAACCCAAGGTAATTCTATTGGACGAGCCGGCAGCCGGTTTGAACGCGGTTGAAACCGCTGCGCTGGAAGAACTGATCCGGAAGATTGCAGATCAGGGCACCACGGTAATGCTGGTTGAGCACGACATGAAACTGGTAATGGGGATATCCGACCGGTTGCTGGTGCTTAACTACGGCCGTGTTCTGGCTGAAGGAACCCCCGAGGAAATCCGCCAGAACCCGGATGTTATCGCCGCCTACCTGGGTGGCTGAGCAAGGAGACATTTCACATGAGCGAGCAAAATACTGAAATGGCGCCTGCCCAGTCACGCAGCGAGCAGGCCGTACGGATTATTGTTCATGAACACCAGGCACTGTGGCGGATTCTGGATCTGCTGGACCAGTTGCTGAGTGATATGAACCTCAACGATCAGCGCCCGGATGAGCGGCTGCTGACCACCATTTTCGATTACATTCAGCACTTCTCCCAGAGGGTCCACAGCACGCCCACGGACATCGAGCTTTACAAGCGGCTCAGTGAGAAGTCCCCCGAGACAGCGCCCCTGCTGGAGAAGCTGGCGAAGGGCTATGTCATTGGTCATGAAAAGCTGGTGGAACTCCGCCGTTTGCTGACTGACTGCGAACAAAACTGGCCGGAAGGCCGAGAGGAGTTCAGTCATGCCCTGGCGCGCTTTACCGAAGCCCTGCGCAAGCATATCCGCAAGGAAGAGGGCGTGGTCATTCCGCGGGCCCGTAAACTGCTGACCGAAGAAGACTGGCAGCAGATCATTGAAGCGCGGGATGTTGAAAATGATCCGCTGTTCGGTGAGCGGGTCCGGGAAGAGTTCCGGGAGTTGCGGCACCAGATTGTCAGCTACACCCCGGAGAAGTTCGGCGGACTGGGGCTCAAGCACGCGGACCGGGTGACAGCTCCTCACGCCAAAGAGGAAATGCTGTCCATCAAGGGGCTGGTGACGTCCTACGGTCAGATCGAAGTTCTGCACGATGTGGATATTCACATCAACAGCGGTGAGATCGTGTCACTTGTTGGTGCCAACGGTGCCGGCAAATCCACCCTGCTGATGACCATTTCCGGTCTGCAGCCCACTGACCGCGGTGCTATCACCTTCGAGGGCAAGGATCTGTCCAGGATCAGTGCCGATCAGCGAGTGGCTGAAGGCATTGTTCAGGTGCCCGAGGGCCGGCAGGTTTTCAAGGACCTGAGTGTGCACGACAACCTGCTGTTGGGTGCCTACACCCGGGGCAAAACCCCCGAGGTGATGGACGATCTGGAACGGATGTATACCAAGTTCCCGATACTGCGCCAGAAACGCCATAACCTGGCAGGCGAGCTCTCCGGTGGCCAGCAACAGATGCTTGCGATGGGCCGTGCCCTGATGGCCAAGCCAAGACTGCTGCTGCTGGATGAGCCCAGCATGGGTCTGGCGCCGTTGATCATCGAGGAGATCTTCAACATCGTCAAGGAACTCAAGGAAGAGGGTATTACCATCTTCCTGGTAGAGCAGAATGCCTCCCAGGCGCTGGCTCTGGCGGATCGCGGCTACGTGCTGGAAACCGGCAAGGTAGTGATCGAAGGGACCGGCCGTGAGCTGCTCAGCAATGAGAAGGTGCGGGAAGCCTATCTGGGCATGTAAGCGCCCGGGTTTTTCTTGCACCAATAAAAGGGGGACAGGTCTTGCGACCTGTCCCCCTTTTATTTGCCTGACGCTTTCTCCCTGGGGTCCAGGACAGGGAGAAAACAGGAAAGCCCGGTGTTACTCGGGCTTCTTGGCAACCAGTGTCAGGATGTCGTAGCTCGCAACCATTTCGTCGTTCTGGTTGTGAACCTGGACGTCCCAGACCACCACACCCTGAGGATGTCCGTCCGGAGATGTCCGACCCTGATCAATCTTGCGCTTGCAGGTCAGTCGTGCCCGGATGGTGTCCCCCGGGGCAACCGGTTCAATGAAGCGCAGTGTGTCCAGACCATAGTTAGCCAGCACGGGGCCCTCGCCCGGATAGACAAACAGGCCGGCAGCAGCGGAAAGCACGAAATAACCGTGGGCAATACGCTTGCCGAACTGGGAGTCCCGCGCTGCGATTTCATCAAAGTGCATGTAGAAGTGATCACCGGACAGGCAGCCGAAGTTGACGATGTCGGCTTCGGTGACGGTGCGTCGGTGAGTCAGCAGCGATTCGTTGATCTGCAGGTCTTCGAAGTGGCGACGGAACGGGTGCACGTCGGTTTCGATTAGATCGGCACCGCGTACATACTCGCGGGTAACCGCAGCCAGCATGCTGGGTGAGCCCTGGATTGCGGTGCGCTGCAGGTAGTGGTGAACCGCACGGATACCGCCCAGTTCCTCACCACCACCGGCGCGACCGGGGCCGCCATGCTTCAGCATGGGCAGGGGCGAACCGTGGCCTGTGGATTCTTTTGCGGCTTCGGCATCCAGCAGGTGCAGGCGGCCATGGAACGCGGCAAGCAGCGGGGCGACCCTGCCAGCAATGGCGGGATCACGGGTGGTCAGAGTGGTGACCAGGGAGCCGCGGCCCCTGGAGCAAAGCTCAACCGCGTCCTCGATGGTGTCGTAAGGAATGACGGTAGCAACCGGGCCGAATGCCTCGATATCGTGGGCACCACAGCCGCTTTCCGGGTTCCGGCACAGCAGCAGGTGCGGCTCGATGAACGCGCCCTTCTCGGTGCCATCGCCGGTAGCCTTGAAGTTGCCTTCGCCACCCACAACCAGCTCACTGGTCTTGAGCAATTCCTGGATGTTGGCTTTCACATCTTCCAGCTGGTCGATGGAGGCCAGTGCACCCATGCGGACGCCTTCGACAGAGGGATCACCCACTGTGATCTTGGACAGCTGCTCTTTCAGCTTGTCGCAGACCGCGTTTACCTGATCTTTCGGAACGAAGATACGACGAATGGCGGTACATTTCTGACCGGCCTTGGCTGTCATCTCGCGGCGGATTTCCTTCACGAAGACGTCGAATTCTTCGTGCTCCGGGGTGACGTCCGGCGCCAGAATGGCACTGTTCAGTGAATCGGCCTCGGCGTTGAACGGAATCGAACGATTGATGATGTTCGGGTGGTTCCTGAGCTTCCGTGCCGTTGCGGCCGAGCCTGTGAAGGTCACCACATCCTGCTCTTCCAGATGGTCAAACAGGTCGCCGGTGCTGCCAATGATCAACTGCAGGCTGCCTTCCGGAAGCGCGCCGGATTCCTGCATCAGGCGGACGGCGAGTTCGGTCACGTAGCAGGTTGAGGTGGCCGGCTTCACGATGGACGGCATGCCTGCCAGGAAGGTGGGTGCAAACTTTTCGAGCATGCCCCATACCGGGAAGTTGTAGGCGTCAATGTGAACCGCAACGCCGCCGCGGGGCACCAGGATATGGGTGCCTGCAAAGTGGTTGTTCTTGCCCAGCGGAGTCACCGGGCCTTCGTGAACCACGTTGCCCGAGGGAAGTTCGCGGCGACCCATGCTGGCGTAGGAAAACAGCGTGCCGAAACCACCGTCGATATCGATGCCGTTATCGCCCTTGGTGGAACCGGTATGCATCGACAGGGCGTAGAGTTCTTTTTTGTGCTCCTGGAGGTGCAGGGCCATGGCCTTCAGGGCCAGGGCGCGCTCCTGGAAATCCATCGCCATGAGGTTTTTGCCGCCAACCTTGCGGCCATACTCAACAGCGTTCTTGAAATCGAGGGTGTCGTCGTGGGTGTGGGCGACGATCTCGCCGTTAACGGCGCTTGGCAGAGCCTTGGCGGGCTTTTCGCCGACCCACTGGCCGGCAATGAAACTTTTCAGGACTGACATGGGAAACTCCATTCGTTTCTGAAACGCGAAGGCAAGCCCCGTTGCTGCGGGACTTGCCTTGCTCTTGTCTTGTTTTGGGGGCGGAAACTACATTTCGTCGTAGTCCAGAACCACCTTGTCGCTGATCGGGTAGCACTGGCAGGAAAGCACGTAACCGGCTTCCACCTCGTAGTCTTCCAGAGCAAAGTTCTGGTCCATCTCAACCTCGCCTTCCACGACCTTGGCTCGGCATGTGGAGCAGACGCCAGCCTTGCAGGAATAGGGCAGGTCCGCGCCTTCTTCATTGCCGGCATCCAGAATGCTCTTGGTGTCGCGCACCAGCGGGAAAGTCAGCGAGCGGCCATCAGCGATCACCGTTACTTCACTGATTGACTGGGGATCGACGTGTGCCGGATCCCGGTCTTTCCGGGCCTGGGGAACACCGCCAGCCGGGGTAAACAGTTCGAAGTGGATCTTGCTCTTTTCCATGCCGTGGTTCAGCAGCGAGTCGCGCACGGTCTCGGTCATCATCTGCGGGCCGCAGATAAAGGCCGCCGTGAGCTCCTTGGCATTGATCCAGTGATCGAACAGCTTGTCGCACTTCTCGTGGTCGATACGACCGTTGTAAAGGTCGATGTCCTGTTCTTCACGGGTGAAGATGTACACCAGGTTAAGGCGGGACATGTACTCGTTTTTCAGGTCCTGCAGCTCGTCACGGAACATGGTGCTGCTGGTGGCCTTGTTGCCGTAGAACAGGGTGACCTCGCTCTTGGGCTCGGTTTCCAGGGTGGTCTTCACGATCGACAGGATCGGGGTAATGCCACTTCCAGCGGCAACGGCCAGGTAATTACCTTCGCGTTCCGGGTCCAGATCGATGGAGAAGTGGCCCTGGGGAGGCATGACTTCGAGAGTCTGGCCGGGCTTGAGCTGCTCGTTGGCGAACGTGGAGAAGCGACCGCCGGGAACCTGTTTGACCGCAATGCGCAGTTCCTGATCGTTGACGCTGCGGCAGATCGAGTAGGAGCGGCGCACTTCCTCGCCATCCAGCTTGGTGCGCACGATCAGGTGCTGGCCCTGCTGGTAGTGAAACTTGTCTGCCAGATCTTCCGGCACGTCAAAAGCTAGTGATACGGCGTTTCTTGTTTCAGGTCTGACCTCTTTGAGGGTCAGTGAGTAAAATTTGTTCATGATCGTATCGGCTCTAGATGCATTTGAAATAGTCGAAGGGCTCGAGGCATTCCTTGCAACGGTAAAGGGCTTTACAGGCGGTGGATCCGAACTCGCTGACCCGTTCGGTGTCCTTGCTGCCGCAGTGTGGGCAGGCAATCACCTCCGGTTCCCCGAGCAGGCTCATCTTGCTGGAGCTGCCCTCGGGTGGCGCGATGCCAAAGGCCCGAAGCTTCTCTTTGCCTTCGTCTGTGATCCAGTCGGTGGTCCAGGCAGGGGTCAGCACCTGATTGATTTTCGGATCCCGGAAGCCTGCAGCGCGCAGGGCTTCAGCGATCAGTTCTTCAATCAGTTCAGTGGCCGGGCACCCGGAGTAGGTCGGGGTCACGTCGATGGACAGCTCTTTGCCATCCCAGTGAACCGCCCGGACAATGCCGAGCTCCACGACACTGACTGCCGGCACTTCAGGGTCTTTGACCTCCTCAAGAAGTGCCCAGATGTCGTCTTCTGTCAGCAGATCGGGGCGGGCGTTGGCCGGCACCCGATCGCTGGCAATCAGAATGTCGACAGCTGACCGGCTGTCTGAATCACCATGTTGTGGCATCGGGATAGGCCCTCTGCAGGAACTGCATTTCTGCCAGGATGAAGCCAAGGTGCTCGGTGTGCTCGCCGTGCTTGCCGCCCATGTACATCCAGGCGTCTTCTGCGCCCGGTGTCAGGGTTGCCTGGGTAAGCACCTCATTGACCATGCCGCGCCAGTCTTTGGCCAGCTGGTCAGGATCCGGGCCAATGCCCGCCTCGGCCATCAAACGATCGGTGTCATCCGGAGTGATCAGCTCACCGGTGAAACGCCAGAGGATATCAACGGCATCCTGCATGCGGCGGTGGCTTTCTTCGGTGCCATCGCCCAGACGCTTCACCCACTCCGAGGAGCGACGCAGGTGATAGGTCACCTCTTTGAGCGACTTGGCAGCGATGCCGGCAATGCGCTCATCACTCGACTCGGTCAGGCTCTTGAGCGTGAAGTAGTGGTACACGTCGAAGAAGAACTGACGGCCCATGGTGACAGCGTAATCCTCGTTGGGCTGCTCGGTGAGCAGCAGGTTACGGTAGTCGTGGGCATCGCGACGGAAGCACAGCTTGTCGGCATCGCGGCCATCATTGATCAGCTCAGCGGCGTACTCGTACCAGTTGCGGGCCTGGCCGACGAGGTCGAGGGCAACGTTCATCAATGCCATCTCTTCCTCAAGTGCCGGGGCCTTGCCGCAAAGTTCGCACAGGCGCTGGCCCAGGATCATGTCGGAATCTGCCAGGCGCAGCAGGTATTCCTGTAATGCTTCTGCTTGTGTCATGGGTACCGCTCCTTACATGTGCCCGACTTCATCGGGCAGCTTGTAGAAGGAAGCGTGCCGGTAAACCTTGTCTTCCGACGGATCGAAGAGCACTTCCTTCTCGTCGGACGCGGACGCCGTGATGGTGTCGGAGGGCACAACCCAGATGCTCACGCCTTCGTTGCGGCGTGTGTAAAGGTCACGGGCGTTCTCCATGGCCATCTCGGCGTCAGCAGCGTGAACGCTGCCAACGTGTTTGTGGTTCAGACCGTGCTTGGATCTCACGAAAACTTCGTAAAGGCGCCATTCAGCCATGTTCTATTCCTCCGGTATCAAGCGGCTTGCGCGCGCTGTTTTTGTTTTTCGGCGTAGGCGACGGCCGCTTCGCGGACCCATGCGCCTCCATCAATCGCGTTCTTGCGAGTCTTGATGCGCTCGCGGTTGCAGGGACCATTGCCCTTGAGAACGTCGTAGAATTCCTGCCAGTTGATTTCACCGAAATCGTAGTGGCCGGTTTCTTCGTTCCACTTCAGGTCTGGATCCGGTGCGGTGCAACCGAGGAACTCGAGCTGCGGTACGGTCTGGTCGATGAACATCTGACGCAGTTCGTCGTTGCTCTTGCGCTTGATTTTCCAGGCCATGGACTGCTGCGAGTTCGGGGATTCGTCATCGTGTGGTCCGAACATCATCAGGGCCGGCCACCACAGACGGTTGATGGCGTCCTGAACCATGGCTTTCTGCTCTTCGGTGCCTTCGCGCATCATGTCCAGCAGGATCTGGTAACCCTGGCGCTGGTGGAAGCTCTCTTCCTTACAGATGCGGATCATGGCGCGGGAATAGGGACCATAGGAGGTACGCTGCAGCACCACCTGGTTAACAATGGCGGCGCCGTCTACCAGCCAGCCAACGGCACCCATGTCCGCCCAGTTCAGGGTGGGGTAGTTGAAGATGCTGGAATACTTGGCTTTTCCCTGGTGCAGCTTTTCGATCTCTTCGTCACGGTCAGCACCCAGGGTTTCCATGGCGCTGTACAGGTACAGGCCGTGGCCCGCTTCGTCCTGAATCTTGGCCATCAGCTGGAGCTTACGCTTGAGCGTAGGCGCGCGGGTAACCCAGTTGCCTTCCGGCAGCATGCCGACCACTTCAGAGTGGGCGTGCTGGGAAATCTGGCGAATCAGGGTCTTCCGGTAGCCTTCCGGCATCCAGTTTTTGGGTTCGATTTTGGTTTCGGCGTCGACCTTTTCCTGAAAGTCGCGCTCTTCGGGCGACATCTCTTCTTTGGTCTTAAGGCGCTTGGCGCCGGTTTCAACGAGCTGGGCGTACATAAACAAATACCTCCGGATCGGGCTTGTTGTTCTGTTATCCGTGAACAGAGAACCCTCAATAACAACTGAGGATCAATGACTCCATATTATATGATACTGAATAAATATCAAGAACAGTCTTTGTGTGTCATGTTATATCTAAAAGCTTCCTTATGAGATCTTATAGTGCTGATTTGCATAATAAAAAAAGTGATACGTGAGCAAATGCTATTGAGATCAGCAAACGGAAAGCAATTTTAAATCGGTGATTGCGGGGCCTGGTGGTGGGAAAAGCAGCGAGAGTCAGCGGCATCCGCTGCGTGCTGACTCTCTGCTGGTCGGTCGGATTTACTGGTTACGGCGATCGAACACGCGCTTGGCCTTGCCTTCCGAGCGTGCCAGACGGTTGGTTTCCACCACCTCGACACGGGTACTGATGCCGATGTAGGACTTGATGTGGTGCGCCAGTTCCTTGGCCGCCGCAGCACGACTCTCGGGGGTGTCGGTTACGCCGGGTTTCAGTTCGGTCCGGATATCCACGCAGTCCAGGTTGCCTTCCTTGTAAACCTCGATCTCGTAGTGCGGTGCCAGGGCCTCGCACTTGAGCACCTGCTCCTCGATCTGGCTCGGGAACACGTTGACGCCGCGAATGATCAGCATGTCGTCGCTGCGACCGGTAATCTTGTCAATCCGGCGCATCGGGCGCGCTGTGCCCGGAAGCAGGCGGGTGAGGTCGCGGGTGCGGTAGCGCAGAATCGGCAGGGCCACCTTGGTCAATGACGTGAAGACCAGCTCACCGTATTCACCATCAGGCAGCACTTCACCGGTTTCCGGGTTGATGATTTCCGGATAGAAGTGATCTTCCCAGATGGTCGGGCCGTCTTTGGTTTCAATGCATTCCATGCCCACGCCCGGCCCCATGACTTCCGACAGGCCATAGATATCAAGAGCCTCGATGCCGAGGCGCTCCTCGATCTCGGATCGCATGGCGTTGGTCCACGGTTCTGCGCCGAAAATGCCGAGCCGCAGGGGCAGTTTATGGGGATCAATGCCCTGACGCTCCATTTCATCGGCAATGTTCAGCATGTAAGACGGCGTCACCATGATGATGTCCGGTTCGAAATCCTTGATCAGCTGAACCTGTTTCTCGGTCTGGCCGCCGGACATCGGAATAACCGTGCAGCCAAGGCGTTCGGCACCGTAGTGGGCGCCCAGACCGCCGGTGAACAGGCCATAGCCATAGGCTACATGAACCTTGTCGCCACGGGAGCCGCCGCCGGCCCGGATGGACCGTGCCACAATGTCGGCCCAGGTGTTGATATCACTCTGGGTGTAACCGACGACGGTTGGCTTGCCGGTGGTACCACTGGAGGCGTGCACCCGCACCACGTCGGACATGGGGGTGGCAAACATGCCGAACGGGTAGTTGTCCCGCAGATCCGCCTTGGTGGTGAATGGCACCTTGGCCAGGTCTTCCAGCGAGTTGATGTCCATGGGCTTCAGGCCCTGGTCATCAAACGCTTTGCGGTAGAACGGCACGTTGGTGTAGGCATGGACAACGCTCCAGCGCAGACGCTGCAGCTGTTCGTGGCGCAGCTCATCAATGCTGGCGGTTTCCATGCGGTCAAGTTTGCCAAGTTTTTGCAGTGGTAAGGTCATGGTTCTGTCCTGCGTTGTTCTTGTCGAATAAGGGTCTTTGTTCTTGTTGGCGGGTGGCTTCAGGCCACCGCATCCATCCGTTCAATGATCAGTGCGATGCCCTGGCCAACGCCGATGCACATGGTGCAGAGGGCATACCGGGCTTTCTGGCCCGCGGCGTGGCGACGCTCCAGTTCATTCAGGGCAGTGGTTACCAGCCGGGCGCCGCTCATGCCCAGGGGATGGCCGAGGGCAATGGCGCCACCGTTCGGATTTACGTGCTCGGCATCATCCGGCAGGCCGAGATCCCGGGTAACCGCCAGGGCCTGCGCAGCAAATGCCTCGTTCAGCTCGATAACATCCATATCTGCCAGTTCCAGACCAGCGGTGGTCAGAACCTTTCGGGTGGCCGGTGCCGGGCCAAAGCCCATGATCCGTGGCTCTACGCCAGCCGTTGCCATGGCAACTACCCGGGCGCGGGGTTTCAGGTTGTACTGTTTGAGAGCATCGGCTCCCGCCAGAAGCAGTGCGCAGGCCCCGTCGTTCACGCCGGATGCATTGCCCGCAGTCACCGTGCCGTTTTCACGGAACGGGGTTGGCAGAGAGGCGAGTTTTTCCAGGCTGGTTTCCCGGGGATGCTCGTCGGTGTCCACCACCAGCGGGTCCTGCTTGCGGCGGGGAATCGTGACCGGTGTGATCTCAGCAGCCAGGCGGCCTTCTTTCTGGGCAGCCGCGGTGCGCTGCTGACTGCGCAGGGCAAACGCGTCCTGATCTTCCCGGGAAATGCCGAAGTCGGCCGCAACGTTTTCCGCCGTCTCAGGCATGGAATCAATGCCGTACTGCTTTTTCAGTACCGGGTTTACAAAGCGCCAGCCGATGGTGGTGTCAAAAATCTCCGCCTTGCGACTGAATGCAGAATCGGCCTTGCCCATAACGAAGGGAGCACGGGACATGGATTCGACGCCGCCGGCAATCATCAGCTGTGTTTCGCCGGTACGGATGGCCCGGGCGGCGCTGCCGACTGCATCCATACCAGAACCGCACAGACGGTTGATGGTGCTGCCCGGTACGTCCACCGGAAGGCCAGCCAGTAGCAGGGACATGCGGGCAACGTCGCGATTGTCTTCACCGGCCTGGTTGGCGCAGCCATAAAGAACGTCGTCAATTTTCGACCAGTCCAGATCCGGATGGCGTTCGGTCAGGGCCTTGATGGGAATGGCGCCCAGGTCATCTGCCCGCACGGCGGAGAGAGCGCCGCCGTATCGACCGATAGGGGTGCGGATGGCATCGACGATGTAGGCGTCTTTCAGGATATTGTCGGCGCTCATGCGGTTTCCTCCGAATTGCGTACGGTGCCACGAACCTCATAGGAGCGGCCCCGGAACAGGGCAACCTTGCGGCCGTCCTGATTGGTTAGTGTGATGTCGTAAACGCCGGTGCGGCCGCCTCGGGCCTGCTCTTCGGCGGTGGCGGTCAGCTGGTCGCCCTCTTTGGCCCCGTACATGTAATCAATGCTGCAACCGGAGGCCACGGTGGCGCGGTCATAGCTGTTACAGGCAAACGCAAACGCCGAATCGGCCAGGGTGAAAAGGTAACCGCCGTGGCAGGAGCCGTGGCCCTGGATCATGTCGCCGGTGACCGTCATGGTGAGCACTGCCTTGCCCGGGGCAACGGACTCGATGTTCATGCCCAGTTTCTGGCTGGCGCGGTCCCGCGCGAACATGGCCTTAGCGCATTCTTCGGCGAGTACTTGCGGATCCATCTCGCTCATGAATAAAACCCCTTCTGTGCAAATGCGTTCTTCCGGAGCAGCAGGGCAGGGCGATAGCGGTCCTCTGCGTAGCTGGTCTGGATGTTGGTGAGAACCTTGAACACGTGGCCCGCGCCCAGGCGGTCGCTCCAGCTCAGGGGGCCGTCGGGATAGTTCAGGCCCGCTTTCATTGCCAGATCGATATCCGCGACCGTTGCAACACCGTGAAGAGCCGCATCGGCCGCTTCATTCGCCAGCATGGCGACGGTACGCATGATGACCAGCCCCGGCCGGTCCGCGATCAGGCTGACTTCGATACCCGCTTTTTGCAGTAAAGCACAGGCACAGGAAACCGCTGCGTCGGACGCCTGATCGGCAGGCGCCAGGGCCAGTCGGCTTGCTTTGCTGTAGTCAAACGCAAGGTCGAACAGCACCAGATTGGCGACGCCCTCGCAGGCGGCACGCTCGGTAGCCATCCGGCCGTCGGTAAGTGCCAGTACCGCATCGCCGAAGCGAATCTGGCCCGGGCCGTCGCGCTCGATAATGGTCAGGCCGGCTGCCTTCAGTCGCTCCAGCAACGGTGCGGCTACGCCGGGATTGCCTTCGGCAATGACCACGGACTCATCGGATTGATGTGCCGGCTCGGTCTTTGGCTGCGGCTTTTCCGCACTCTCGCCATAGGGATAGAACCCCCGGCCGCTTTTGCGTCCCAGGCGACCGGCTTCCACAAGTTCTTTCTGGATCAGTGACGGCAGAAAGCGGGGGTCCTGATAATAGGAATTAAAGACAGAGCTGGTAACCGCGTAATTGACGTCATGTCCGATCAGGTCGGTCAGCTCGAATGCGCCCATGCGGAACTGGCCAGCTTCGCGGATAATCGCATCCAGTGTGGCGGCGTCGGTGGCCTGCTCCTGAAGGAGGCGAAGGCTCTCTGCATAAAACGGACGGGCCACGCGGTTCACGATGAAGCCCGGAGTCGACGTTGCATACACCGGCTTCTTGCCCCAGGCGGTGGCCGTGGCATGGACGGTGTCGGCAACGGTCTTGCTGGTCGCCAGCCCCATGACCACTTCGACCAGCGCCATCAGCGGGGCCGGGTTGAAGAAGTGCATGCCCACCAGACGCTCCGGTTTGCTCATGTCAGCACCGAGGGCGGTAACAGATATGGAGGAGGTGTTGGTGGCGAGGATCGCATCGGCGGTACATAGGTCTTCAAGACTCGCCAGCAGCTGACGTTTGATCTGGAGGTCTTCGATGATGGCCTCGATCACCAGCCCGGCGTCTGCGACGTCATCAAGCTTTGCAACCGGGTGAATCCGGCCGATCACATCGTCCAGCTCCTGCTGCTGCATCTTGCCTTTGTCGACACGACGCTGAAGCTGTTTGGCGATACCGTCACGGCCCGCCTCGGCGGCACCCTCTCTCTGGTCGTGCAGGTAAACCTGATGGCCTGCCTGGGCGGCCACCTGGGCAATGCCGGAGCCCATGGCGCCGGCGCCGACGACGGCAACTTTGGTTTGAGTATCCAGTGCCGGCATGGCTTATTTCCCCTTGAAGTTCGGCGTGCGTTTTTCCATGAAGGCGGCAACGCCCTCACGGTAGTCTTCGGTCTGTCCCGCCATGCGCTGCAGATCGCGCTCCAGATTGATCTGCTCTTCAAAGGTGTTGCTGGCGCTGGCGTGCAGTGCCCGCTTGATCAGTGCAAGACCCTTGGTCGGTTGGGTCGCGAAATGGCGGGCAAGTTTCATGGTCTCTTCCATGAGTTGCTCGTTATCAACGCAGCGCCAGATCATGCCCCAGTTTTCGGCCTGCTCGGCGCTGATCTTGTCGCCCAAAAGCGCCATGCCTTTGGCCCGTGCCATACCGGCTACGCGGGGCAGAGTCCAGGTGCCGCCGGAATCGGGTACCAGCCCCAGTTTGCAGAAGGCCTGAACGAAATTCGCAGAACGGGCTGCCAGGGTAATGTCGCAGGCCAGGGCAATGTTGGCGCCGGCGCCAGCGGCCACCCCGTTAACCGCGCAGAGCACGGGCATCGGCAGATCCCGGAGGCTCCGCATCAGCGGGTTGTAATAGCTCTCCAGAGAGGCGCCCAGGTCCGGCATTTCCTGATCTGGTGAGACGCTGCGGTCGGAAAGATCCTGCCCCGCACAAAAACCCCGGCCGGAGCCGGTGATGACCAGTACACGGACAGACTCATCCTTGCGCACGGTGCTGATGGCCTCGCGCATACGCTCATGCATTTCAACGTTGAAACTGTTCAGGTTGTCCGGACGGTTCAGGGTAAGCAGAGCCACGCCCTGATCGATTTCAAGAAGAATGCTCGGCTGAGTCATGGCGGTGTTGTCCTGTTGTTTGTTGTAGGGGGATAGCGTGAAAGGTGTCCTTGATCGGCACGGTGCTATCGATCGTGGAAAATGAGTATATCTTAGAATTGATACTCGTCAAGGATTGTGCTGGCCATGTTTTGTATCACTTTAGTCCAGTGTGGCAGCGTGGAATTTCTATGTTGCTGAAAAGTCGATAAAAATTATCAAGATCTTTTGTGTTGGCCGGAGAATAGCGTTGAATCCTGCCCTGGAAACAGCTTGCAGGCTATGAAAAAGCTCCAGGAAAAGGATAATGTGATACAGAAAATGAATCACAATGACTTTTCGGGTCCCACGTTTTGCTCCGATGTATCCCGGAACGCTGCAGGGCCCTGCCAACCAGGAGATCGCTATGCCCAGCTACAGTATAGAAGGCGTTGTTCCCGTCGTTCACCCGTCTGCCTATGTGCATCCCACAGCCGTTCTGATTGGCGATGTGTGGATTGGCCCGGATTGTTACGTGGGCCCGGCGGCTTCACTGCGTGCGGATTTCGGTCGGATCGTTCTCAAGCAGGGATCCAATGTCCAGGATACCTGCGTGATGCATGCCTTCCCGGGCATGGACACGGTGGTCGAGAAGAATGGCCATGTCGGGCACGGGGCGATTCTACACGGCTGCATTGTCGGCGAGGATGCCATGGTAGGAATGAATGCGGTGATAATGGACGAGGCCCATATTGCGCCGCGCTCTATCGTAGGCGCCTGCGCTTTCGTAAAGGCAAAGTTTACCTGCGAGCCAGGCTCACTGATCGTTGGTTCTCCAGCCAAAGTGATGCGGATGCTCAGCGACAAGGAGATTGCCTGGAAGAAGAAGGGCACCGAAGAATACCAGCGACTGACGCTTCGTTCCCTCGCCAGTCTGCAGGAAGTCCAGCCACTGGAGGAAGCCGAGCCCGACCGGGCCCGTGTGGACGCCAGCGGGTACAAGCCCAAATACGAGCAGTCTGAGTGACTGCCAGCGCCGGCGTCTGAGGAATCCTCTACAGGCCGGCGTCTTTCACGTTCTCCATTACCACAAAGGTACTGGTCTGCAGCACATGGGGCAGGGCAGAAATTTCCTCCCCCAGAACCTGCCGGTACTCCTGCATGTTGCGGGTCCTGACTTTCAGCAGGTAGTCGAAGTTGCCGGCAATCATGTGGCATTGCTCGACCGCCGAGACGTTTTGAACGGCTTTGTTGAACGCGGTAAGAGCGCCGCTGCTGGTGTCGTTCAGGGTTACCTGGGCAAAGGCGATGTGGCTGAGGCCGAGTTTGGTCTGATTCACCAGGGCTGTGTAACCGGTGATGTATCCGTGTTCTTCAAGCCGGCGCATCCGCACCTGGCACGGCGTTTTGGAGAGACCCACCCGAGAGGCAAGCTCGGTTACCGTGATTCGGGAGTTCTTCTGCAGCTCGCGAATAATGGATTGGTCTATTCGATCCAAATCGGCCATGTTGTCTGTCCCAGGTTGAATTAACGGCTAAATCATGTGGCAAATATAATCGAAACTCCTCTATTCCGAAACTATATGGTCCAAGTGACTTTCTGGGCTTGCGTATACTGGTAGTTCCATTAGTCCAGTAAGAACGTTTACCAAGTCCGGAGAGTTTCGATGACCGATTCCCGCGCATTACAAAAACAAACCCTGCTGGAACAGCTTGCCGATGTCCTCCAGAATCAGGCCGCCGACAACGACGACTCCCTCGAACTCCGGGAGCTTGTGGCCAGAATGGTCGAAGAGTCCCGATCCTGGGACGACGACCTGCATGGTGAGCTGGTTCGGAGTTTCGGCGACGCGATTGGCGGGCGCTATGCCCAGGTTTTCAGCGGCGGGTTCCCTTCTGCTTACCGGGCAAGATTTCCGGTATCGGAAGCACTCGCTGATATCGAGCAGATCCAGTCCATCGCCGTGAGCACCGATGTCCCCATGCGCTTCTACCAGCCGCGGGACCCTGCCGAAACCGGATTCCACTTCAAACTCTACAGCGAAGGCCAGCCCGTTGTTCTTTCAGACGTGATCCCTATTCTGGAAAACTTGGGAATGCGTGTTCTGGGTGAGCACCCCTATCGGGTCCGTCGACGGGATGGCGAAACCTTTGGTGTCAGTGATTTTACCGTCGAGCTCCATGATCGGTGCCGTGCCGCCGATCTCGACACCGCCAGGCCATTGATCCAGTCGGCATTCCGGGAGATATGGAACGGCTTTGCTGAAAACGATGATTTCAACCAGTTGATCATGCTGTGCGGTCTCAGCTGGCGTGAAGTCGCGTTGATCAGGGCTTATGCCCGCTATATCAAGCAGATTCGGTTCGGTTTCAGTCAGCCCTTTATTGCAGAGACACTGGCCCGCAATCCGGAGATCACCTCGCGGCTTGTTGCATTCTTCTTCAGCCGTTTCGAGCCGGATATAAAAGGACGCAAGGGGAAGGTGGAGCGAATCGAAACTGAGCTTCGCGACGCCCTCGAGGCGGTGGCAAGCCTGGACGACGACCGAATTCTACGTCGCTTTTTTACCCTGATCCGGGCAACGCTCCGGACCAACTATTTTCAGGCCCGGGAGGACGGTGGGTTTCCGTCCTACCTGTCACTCAAGCTGGATCCGTCCTCCATCCCGGATATCCCGCGCCCCACCCCGAAATTCGAGATTTTTGTCTATTCGCCCCGTATTGAAGGCGTGCACCTGCGCTCCGGCCCGGTAGCAAGGGGCGGGCTCCGGTGGTCTGATCGCATAGAGGATTACCGCACGGAGATCCTTGGTCTGGTGAAAGCCCAGCAGGTGAAGAACTCGGTGATTGTGCCCGCCGGTGCCAAAGGTGGCTTCGTGGTGAAGCAGCCGCCACGGGACGGCTCACGGGAGGCTCTGCGGGAGGAAGGCGTTGCCTGCTATCAGACCTTCATCAGGGGGCTGCTGGACATCACGGACAACCTCGACAACGGCCAGGTGGTGCCGCCGAAAAATGTGGTTCGATACGACGGCGATGATACCTATCTGGTGGTCGCCGCCGACAAAGGTACGGCCACCTTTTCCGATATAGCTAACACATTGGCAGCCGAGTACCGCTTCTGGCTGGGCGATGCCTTCGCCTCCGGCGGCAGTGAGGGCTATGACCACAAGAAAATGGGTATTACCGCCCGGGGCGCCTGGGAGTCGGTCAAACGGCATTTCCTGGAAAAAGGCACGGACACCCAGGCGGATGAGTTCACCGTGGTCGGGATCGGTGACATGGGGGGCGACGTGTTTGGCAATGGCATGCTGCTATCGGACCGGATTCGCCTGGTCGGTGCGTTCAACCACCAGCACATATTTATTGATCCGAATCCGGATGCCGCGGCATCGTTTCGTGAGCGCCAACGGCTTTTCGGCCTGCCAGGGTCCTCCTGGGCCGATTATGACACCGGGTTGATCAGTGACGGCGGTGGTGTTTTTTCGCGCTCCATGAAATCCATCCCAGTGTCTGCACAAATGCGGAAGGCGCTCGGAATCAAGTCCCGGACCCTGTCGCCGGCGGATCTGATCAGCGCTTTGCTTAAAGCGCCGGTGGACATGCTCTGGAATGGTGGCATTGGCACCTATGTGAAATCGCCCCTTGAGTCCCATGAGGATGTGGGCGACAAGACCAATGATGCTCTGCGCATCGACAGTACCGAACTTCGCTGCAAAGCCCTCGGGGAGGGCGGCAACCTGGGTGTTACCCAGAAGGCCCGGATCGACTTCGCCCGCCGCGGTGGCTCGGTCAACAGCGATTTTATCGATAATGCCGGTGGGGTTGATTGCTCGGACCACGAGGTAAATATCAAGATCCTGCTCAACGATCTGGTGCATCGGCAGTTGATGTCGCTTCCGGAGCGAAACCGCATGCTCAGGGCGATGACGCCGGAAGTGGCCGAGCTTGTTCTGCGTAACAATTACCGGCAGGCCATGGCGCTCAGCCTGGCGCAGAATCCGGCGGTTGCCACCGCTGACCAGTATGATCGCCTGATGCGCAGGCTTGAAGCCGAGGGCAAGCTGGACCGCGATCTTGAGTTTCTGCCCTCTGACGAGGAACTTCAGGCCCGCCGCGATCAGGGTGGTGGCCTGACCCGGCCGGAGCTTGCGGTGCTGGTTTCCTACGCGAAGATTGAACTGAAGCAGGCGCTGGTCGCGTCGCCCATCGTGCAAGACAAGCGTTTTAATTCGGCGCTGCATTCCGCCTTCCCCGCCTCCCTGCTGGCCGCCTTCCCGGAAGCGGTCGAGTCTCATCCTCTGCGGGCCGAGATCTCGGCCACGCAAATTGCCAACGATATGGTGAACCGGATGGGCATTACCTGGTTCGACCGTATTCGCAGTGCCACGGGGGCAGATGCCGGCCGGATCGCCGCGGCCTACCTGATCTCCCTGCGAATCCATGACGTAGACGCCCATTGGGAGGCCATGGAATCACTGGATGGAAATGTCAGTGCAGCCGTTCAGGCAGATCTTTTCGCCGATGCGGTTCGCCTGGTCACCCGCAGTACCAGCTGGCTGTTGCAGAACCGTCGGCAGGCGTTGGACCCGGTGTCCTGCATTGATCATTACCGGGCGCCGATGGCCGATGTTTTGGCTTCCAGAAGCCGTCTTGAATCGGTGATCCCTGCAAGTCGGTGGTTTGACCGCTATGCTGAATACTGTGAGCGGAAGGTTCCCGAGGACCTGGCGGCGTGGTGCGCATCCGCAGAAAGCCGCTACTGGTTGATGGATATGATCGAGATTGCCCGTCAGCTGGGGGAGAATCTGGAGTCGGTGGCCTGGGTCTACTTTACGCTCGGCGAGAGTCTGAATCTGACCTGGCTTGACCGGCAGATGCGGGCGTTCCGGGCGAATGGCCACTGGCAGGTATTGGCGACCATTCATTTTCGGGATGAGCTGGACCACCAGCTGCGGAACCTGACGTTCAGCGTGTTCTCCGAGCCTGTCGAAGGCGAAGGAACGCCGGAACAACGCCTCGAGGCCTGGCGCAGAGACAAGCAGATGTTACTGGGCCGGTGGGAGCGGATGCTGAACGACATGCAGGCCGCTAATGATGTGGATTGCGCCGTTTTCTCGGTGGCGCATGGTGTCCTCAGAGAGCTGGCGATGAAAGCAGCTTAGGGGGCCAAGAGAGGCAAAATGCCCTAATTTTGAGGTTTTGGAAGAAAATTATTAAATTTTCATTATCTAAAAAAGCCTTAATGGGGTGCTTGTCCGAATTTTATAGAGAAATTGTCTTTGTTGATCTCGGTAGAATGCGGGAGAGACAAACAACTAAGAGGGTACAACTATGAGACCGCAGCAATCACAGACGCCCGAGCTTGTCGATAGCCGGCAGGCGATTCGTGATTATTATCTCGCTGACGAGCACAAGGTTATCCACGAGATGATTGCCGGTGCCCAGTTGTCCCAGGCCGAGCGCGATGCTATTTCCGCCCGTGCCGCTGAACTGGTACGCAGCGTTCGCAAGAATGCCAAGTCCACCATCATGGAAAAGTTTCTGGCAGAGTACGGCCTGACCACCAAGGAAGGCGTTGCCCTGATGTGTCTGGCCGAGGCGCTGCTTCGCGTGCCTGACAACACCACCATCCACGAACTGATCGAAGACAAGATCACCTCCGGTGCCTGGGGCACCCACGTGGGCAAGGCGTCCTCTGGGCTGATCAACACCGCCACCGTTGCCTTGTTGATGACCAGCAACCTCTTGAAAGATTCCGAGCGCAACACCGTTGGTGAAACCCTGCGCAAACTGCTCAAGCGCTTCGGTGAGCCGGTCATCCGTACTGTGGCCAACCAGGCGATGAAGGAAATGGGGCGCCAGTTCGTTCTGGGTCGCGATATCGATGAAGCCCAGGATGAGGCGAAGGAATACATGGAGAAGGGTTACACCTACTCCTACGACATGCTGGGTGAAGCCGCCCGCACCGATGATGACGCCAAGCGTTACTACGACGCCTATTCCACGGCCATTGACAGCATTGCCAAGGCAAGCAAGGGCGATGTACGCAAGAACCCGGGCATTTCGGTCAAACTCTCCGCTTTGCTGGCCCGTTACGAGTACGGCAACAAAGAGCGGGTCATGAACGAGTTGCTGCCCCGCGCACGTGAACTGGTCAAGAAGGCGGCGGCCGCGAACATGGGCTTTAACATCGACGCCGAGGAGCAGGAGCGGCTGGATCTGTCCCTGGATGTGATTGAGGAGCTGGTAGCGGATCCCGAGCTTGCCGGCTGGGATGGCTTTGGCGTGGTTGTCCAGGCTTACGGCAAACGTTCCTCGTTCGTGCTCGACTGGCTGTATGGCCTGGCGGAAAAGTACGACCGGAAGTTCATGGTGCGTCTGGTGAAAGGGGCGTACTGGGATGCCGAGATCAAGCGTGCCCAGGTGATGGGGCTGAACGGGTTCCCTGTGTTTACCCGCAAGGCCTGCAGCGACGTGTCGTTCCTGTCCTGTGCCACCAAACTGCTGAATATGACGAACCGCATCTACCCGCAGTTCGCGACCCACAACGCCCATTCGGTATCGGCCATTCTGGAAATGGCCAAGACCAAGGGAGTCGACAACTACGAGTTCCAGCGCCTCCACGGTATGGGTGAGTCCCTGCACAACGAGGTTCTGAGGGTCAGTGGTGTGCCCTGTCGGATTTACGCGCCGGTTGGTCCCCACAAGGATCTGCTGGCGTACCTGGTGCGCCGTCTGCTGGAAAATGGTGCCAACAGTTCCTTCGTCAACCAGATTGTCGACAAGCGCATCACTCCGGAAGAGATTGCCAAGGATCCGATCGTCAGCGTTGAGGAAATGGGCAACAGCATTTCCAGCAAGGCGATCGTGCACCCGTTCAAGTTGTTTGGCGATCAGCGTCGTAACTCCAAGGGCTGGGACATCACCGATCCGGTTACGGTCAACGAGATCGAGAAGGGCCGTGGTGCCTACAAGGACTATCGCTGGAAGGGCGGACCGGTAATTGCCGGTGAAGTCGCCGGCACCGAGGTGCAGGTGGTGCGCAACCCGGCCGATCCGGACGATCTGGTGGGCCACGTCACCCAAGCTTCCGATGCCGATGTGGATACCGCGATTACCTCAGCGGCTGCTGCGTTCGAGAGCTGGTCCGCCAAATCGGCTGAAGAGCGTGCGGCCTGCGTCCGTAAGGTAGGCGACCTTTACGAAGAGAATTACGCCGAGCTGTTTGCCCTCACTACCCGTGAAGCGGGCAAATCCCTGCTGGATGCGGTTGCTGAGATCCGTGAGGCGGTCGATTTCTCCCAGTACTACGCCAACGAAGCTATTCGCTATAAAGACAGCGGCGATGCCCGCGGCGTGATGTGTTGTATCTCGCCCTGGAACTTCCCGCTGGCGATCTTCACTGGCCAGATCCTGGCCAACCTCGCGGCGGGTAACACCGTGGTGGCGAAGCCGGCTGAGCAGACTTCCTTGCTGGCCATTCGCGCGGTGGAGCTGATGCATCAGGCGGGTATTCCGAAGGATGCTATCCAGCTGGTGCCGGGCACTGGCGCAACCGTGGGTGCGGCCCTGACCTCCGATTCGCGGGTGAGCGGCGTGTGCTTCACCGGTTCTACGGCTACCGCCCAGCGCATCAACAAGGTGATGACCGAGAACATGGCACCGGACGCGCCTCTGGTGGCAGAGACCGGTGGCCTGAACGCGATGATCGTGGATTCCACGGCATTGCCGGAGCAGGTTGTGCGTGACGTGCTGGCCTCTTCGTTCCAGAGTGCCGGTCAGCGGTGTTCGGCCCTGCGCATGCTCTATGTGCAGAAAGACATTGCCGATGGCCTTCTGGAAATGCTCTACGGTGCCATGGAAGAGCTTGGCATCGGCGATCCCTGGTTGCTTTCCACGGACGTGGGCCCGGTGATCGACGAGAACGCCCGCAAGAAGATCGTCGACCATTGCGAGAAGTTCGAGCGCAACGGCAAGCTGTTGAAAAAGATGAAGGTACCCGAGAAAGGGCTGTTTGTTTCGCCGGCGGTTCTCAGCGTCAGTGGCATTGAGGAGCTGGAAGAGGAAATCTTCGGCCCGGTACTGCATGTGGCCACGTTCGATGCGAAGAACATCGACAAGGTGGTGGACGATATCAACGCCAAGGGCTACGGCCTGACGTTTGGCATCCACAGCCGTGTTGATCGCCGCGTAGAGCGTATTACCAGCCGGATCAAGGTGGGCAACACCTACGTAAACCGGAACCAGATCGGTGCCATCGTAGGCTCCCAGCCATTCGGCGGTGAGGGTCTTTCAGGTACGGGTCCCAAGGCCGGTGGACCGCAGTACGTCCGCCGTTTCCTGAAAGGTAAAACGGTTGAGCGCGAAGCCGACTCCAGCGCGAAGAAGGTGGACGCCAAGCAGCTGCAGAAGCTGATCGGGCAACTGGACAAGCTGAAGGCGTCCAGGCCGGAAGTTCGTATGGACGCTATCCGGCCCATCTTCGGCAATGTTCCGGAGCCGCTGGACGCTCATGTTGAGGCCCTGCCCGGGCCAACGGGTGAGACCAACCGCCTGTCCAACCATGCGCGTGGCGTGGTGCTTTGCCTCGGGCCGGACAAGGAAACCGCGCTGGAGCAAGCCGGCACCGCGTTGTCACAGGGCAACAAGGTGGTGGTGATCGCACCGGGCACTCAGGATCTGGTCGATCAGGCGAGCAAGGCCGGGCTGCCGATTGTGGGTGCCGAGGGTCTGTTGGAGCCGGAAGCACTGGCATCCGTCGATGGCTTCGAGGCGGTGGTCAGCTGCGGCGATCAGCCCCTGCTGAAAGCCTATCGCGAGGCACTGGCCAAGCGCGATGGCGCCTTGCTGCCGCTGATCACAGAGCACACCCTGGATCAACGTTTCGTGATCGAACGTCACCTGTGTGTCGACACAACCGCAGCGGGCGGTAACGCCAGCCTGATTGCCGCCTCGGAATAAGCGGCGACAATCGGTGCCGAACGCGCCCGGCGTCAGGTAGTGCTGACGCCGGGCGCGCCTGTTTTGAGCCGCTGGTTAAACAGCATTCGGCGGCCTTCGGCCTCGGCAACGTCCGAGAGATAAAAGCTGACCGATGATCCCGGCCCCCTCTGGGACAGAAGGCCCGCATCCAGTGCGCTCAGGCAGCCGATTTTCGGATAGCCGCCGATGGTTTGCCGATCTTTCATCAGAACAATTGGCTGGCCATCTTTCGGCACCTGGATTGCGCCATAGGCAATTCCCTCCGACACAATCCCGTCCAGATCCGAATGGATGGCATCGCCTTTCAGACGATAGCCCATGCGGTCGATGTTCTGGCTGATTTCGTATTCACACGAGAAAAACTTCATCCGTTGAACGGCGGGAAAGCTCCGATACTGATAGCCGGGAATCAGACCCAGGCGCAGGTGCTGTTGATAATCGGGAATTTCCGGCTCGGGAAGAAACGCCTCAACAAAGGGGGCATTTTGGTCGAACTCCAGCTTATCGCCCTTGGCCAGTTTCGCGCCTTTGCCATCGAGACCTCCCAGGCCTTCCCGGGCCACGGTGGCGCAACTGCCCAGCTTCATCGCGGGCCTGAATCCACCACTGACCGCCAGGTAGGCCCGGAGGCCGCTCACCGGCGCGCTAAAATCCAACCGGTCGCCTTTGCTGATGTGATGGGTGCGCCAGGGCGCAATAGCCCGATCATTGATCCTGGCGCCCAGGTCGCCGCCGGTAATGGCAATACACGCATCATGGTTTGCCTTCAGGCTGAACCGGCCAAAAGTGATTTCGATCTGGGGGGCATTGAGATCGTTGTTCAGCAGGCGGTTTGCCCAGAAAAACGCGAACTCGTCCATGGGGCCACCGGTGGTCACCCCCATATGCTGGTAGCCGTAGCGGCCAGCGTCCTGGACGAGGGCCAGCATTCCGGGTTCAAGGACGTCAAAGCTCATCGACCTTCCCTCCCAGCTCGAGAAATTCGTCCCGGCTGATGGCGCGAAAGCGCACCTGATCACCGACCTGTACCAGCGCCAGGGAGTCGCTGTCCCAATCAACCATTTTCTGCGGTGTGCGGCCAATGATCTGCCAGCCACCGGGCGTGCAGCTCGGATAAATGGCAGTTTGGGTGCCCGCGATGCCAACGCTGCCGGTAGGGACTTTCAACCGGGGCGTGGATTTCCGGGGAATGGCAATCCGTTCGTCGGTGCTTCCCAGATAGGCAAATCCCGGAGCGAAGCCGATGGCGTAAACCTGGTAAAGCTGTTCACTGTGAATGCGAACGACTTCGTCTCGTGACAGGCCGGCATGCTCGCAGACATCCTCAAGATCCAGACCCACTTCCGGATCATAGTAGACTGGCAGCTCGACAATACGGGCAGCACCCTCCCCGGTGGAGCCATGGTCGTCGGAGTCGATCGCTGAGCGCACCCTGCGGGCAATGGCAAACCGGTCGGCCTGCTCCAGATCCCAGGTCAGCAGGATCGACGTGTAAGACGGCACCAGGTCGATGATCAGGTCGGACATATCGCGCCGGAGCCGATCGGTGGCCTGTTTCACCAGGCCGGCAGACTCCGCACCAATCTGGTCGCCAAAATACACCATGCAGGTGTTTTCGTTGACCGACTCGATCCTCATAGCGCTTCCACAACCTGTCGCATGTGCCGTGCAGCGTCGACGGCATGGTAGCTGTCGCCGTGAATGCAGATGGTATCGGCTTTGATCGGAATGCGTTTGCCCGAAATCGAGGTGACCGTTCCGTCCTGGATAATCTGGGTAACCTGCGCCTCGATGGCTTCCGTGGTTTCGTGAACGGCACCGCGCACTGACCGTTTTACCAGTCTGCCTTCGTCGCTGTAGGCGCGATCAGAGAAAGCCTCGAACCAGACCTCGATACCGTACTCGTCTGCCCGGTCCTTGACCTGCTGCCAGTCCGGCGTCGCCATGACCACCAGGGGGCATTGTGGGGCATAGGAACGAACCGCCGACATCACCACGGACAAGGTGGTGTTATCGACCATCATCCGATTATACAGCGCGCCATGGGGCTTCACATAGGAGATGGAGGTGCCGTGCACCTGGCAGATCCCGTTCAGCGCCGCCATCTGGTAAACCAGAATGGCCTTGAGCTCGTCCGGCCGGCAATCCATGTCCCGACGACCGAACCCGAGCAGATCCGGGTAGCCCGGGTGAGCGCCAATGGTCACATTCTGGGCCAGCGCCAGCTTCACCGTATGGTCCATGGTCAGCGGGTCGGACGCATGAAACCCGCAGGCAATACTGGCCATGTCAATGTAGGGCATGACTTCGGCATCCATACCCTTGGTCCAGGTGCCAAAGCTCTCGCCCATATCGCAGTTGAGTTTCATTGTGTACCTCCAAAAAACGTTGTTGCCCGCGTCATCCCTGGCTCATGGTCTGGGGCAGGTAAGTGACAATCTCCGGGAACCAGCCGATCAAAAACAGCGCGGCCATGATCAGCAGGAAGAACGGCAGGGCTGCCCGGGCGACATAAAGAATGTCCTTGCCGGTCAGGGCCTGGATGACGAACAGGTTGAAGCCCACTGGCGGCGTGATCTGTGCCATCTCTACCACCAGTACAATAAAGATCCCGAACCAGAGCAAATCAATGCCGGCCTGTTGAACCATCGGCATAACCACTGCGACAGTCAGGACCACGACTGAGATCCCATCAAGGAAGCAGCCGAGGAGAACGAACAGCACAGTCAGGCCTATCAGAAGTTCAAACGGTGAAAGGGACATCCTGCCGATCCAGGAGGCCAGTTCCCGTGGAATGCCCAGGAAGCCCATGGCCAGGGTCAGGAAGTGTGCACCGACGAGAATCAGGCCGATCATGCAGGAGCTTTTTACCGCGCCCAGCAGGCTGTCGCGGAAACTCTGAACGCTCAGAGAGCCGGTTGCGGCCGCGATGATAAGGGCGCCAAAAACGCCCAGGGCGGCTGCCTCGGTCGGGGTGGCGAAGCCGGTATAGATGGAACCCAGCACGAAAATGATCAGGCCAACGATCGGCAGCAACATCTTCAGCGCTTTGATCTTGACCGAGAACGCCAGGTTTTCCTTTTTGGTGGTCGGTAGTTCGTCTTTATTGAGCTTCGCCCAGATCATGGTGTAGCCCATAAACATGGCGACCAGCATCAGGCCGGGCAGGGCGCCGGCGATAAACAGGCGGCCAATGGAAACCTCTGCGGCCACGCCGTAAACGATCAGGATGATGGAGGGCGGAATCAACAGGCCAAGGGTACCGGAACCGGCCAGGGTGCCCACCGCCATCTTGTCACTGTAACCCTGTGCTTTCAGTTCCGGCAGGGTCATTCGACCAATGGTTGCAGCAGTGGCCGCGGATGAACCGGAAACCGCCGCGAAGATGCCACAACTCAGAATGTTCACATGAAGAAGTTTGCCGGGCAGCCCGCCCATCCAGGGGGCCAGACCCTTGAACAGATCCTCGGACAGTCGGGTACGGAACAGGACTTCGCCCATCCAGATAAACATGGGCAGAGCCGTCAGGGACCAACTGGTACTGGCGCCCCAGCTCGACGTTGCGAACAGCAGCCCGATCTGATCGTTGCCAGACAGCAACAGGCCCAGAACGCCGATGCCAACGAGTGTCAGGGACACCCAGACACCGACAGCGAGCATCAGAATCATCGACACCGCCAGGACAATGGAGAGAAACGCAATATCCATTACACTTCCTCCAGGTTGAGTTCGTCTTCATGCTGCTGATAAGAGGGCGTTCGCTTGCGAAGGATACCCACCAGATCATCCAGGACGGCAATGTTGAGTGCCGTCATTCCGAGTGCCACCGGAACCTGCGGTATCCAGATGGGGATGGGGATATAGCCGTGGGACACCTCTTCAAAAACGTAGGATTCCCAGACCATGTGCCAGCAGTAGAAGGTCATGTAGCAGGCGAGCCCGAAACCGAAAATCAGCACGATCAGCTCTTGAAAGAAGCGTGGCCGCCCGGACCATTTCTGGATCACCAGGGTTACCCGAATATGACCGCCGTTATGAAAGGTGTAGGCCAGACCGAAAAACGTGGATGCGGCGAGCGCCCAGCCGGACACGTCTTCCGCTGAGGGGATGATAAAACCGAACAGCCGACCGACGATCTGGGCCAGAATAATGACCATGATCAGTGCTATGCAGAAGCCAGCTGCATAGCCGGATGCCAGATAAAATTTCTTTCGAAGAGAGTTCATAACGGATGCCTCCCGGAACAGCCTCCCGAGCACTCGGGAGGCTTCCGTTGAGTGAACTTTTTAGCGGTAGTTGGACAGAATAGCGCCGACTTCCTCCGGTGCTTCCTGTTCCCATTCTTTCACCATGATGTCGCCGATTTTCTCCAGTTCGGCCATCAGTTCAGCAGAAGGCTCGGAAACGGTGATGCCATTTTCAGCCAGCGTGGCCGTGTCTTCCGCGGCGGTCTTGCGAACGCCTTCCCAGCCTTTCGCCTCGGCAGCGGCGGCTGCATCCAGGATGACCTGGCGCTGTTCATCGCTCAGGCGACGGAAAGCGCGCTTGTTAACGACGACGACGTTTTTGGGAATCCACGCCTTTATGTCGGTGTAATGGGAGAGGTAATCCCAGGCCTGGCCGTTGGCACCGGTTGACGGTGAGGTGATCATGGCGTCGATGATGCCGGTGCTGAACGCTTGCGGAATCTCCGGAACCTGAACCGTTGTCGGGGTGGTGTTCATCAGGTCGGCGAGGCGCGAGGTTGAGGGGCTGTAAGCCCGCATCTTCAGCCCTTCGAGGTCTGCAAGTGTATTAACCGGCTTTTTGGTGTACAGGCTCTGGGCAGGCCAGGGCACGGTATACAGGAGAGTCATACCTTCCTTGTCCAGCTGCTTTTCGATCTGCGGCTTGGCAGCCTCCCAGAGTGTCTTGGCATCTTCGAAGCTGGTTGCCAGGAACGGAATGTTGTCGTGTTTGAACACCGGGTGGGTGTTGCCCATGATGCCGATGAAGATTTCACCCAACTGCACCTGGCCGGTTCTCACTGCCCGGGGAATTTCCGGGTGCTTTACCAGGGAAGCACCGGAATGAACGGTGATGGTGATGTCGCCATCGGTGCCGTTTTTGATGTCCTCGGCAAAACCGTAGGCGATCTGGGTGGGCAGGTTGGCATCGCCATAGGGCGTTGGCATGTGCCATTGCTGGGCCTGAACGGATGAGGTCAGCAGCGCCCCGGTAACCAGGGTGGCTGTAGCGAGTTTTTTGAACATAACGAATCTCCCGTGTTTCTGCTTTTTTATCGTTTCAATTGAACAGCGGCTTCAGAGTACCGCCAGTTCTTCATTCAGCCGCTCGGTAAGCAGCATCTTTCCCGGTACATGGGTTATGGCAAACGGCAGGCGTGCATTCTCCAGAGCCAGTTGCGGAGTCACCCCGCAGGCCCAGAACAGCGGAAGCTCGCCCGGCCTGATCGTTACCGGATCTCCAAAATCAGGTTTGTTAACGTCCTGGATGCCAATAAGTGACGGATCACCGATATGAACCGGTGCGCCGTGGGCCTTGGGCAGGCGTGTGGTAATCTGTATCGCGCGAATCGCATCCGTACCGTTGAACGGACGCATGGAGACCACCATGTTGCCACTGAACGGGCCTGCAGGCCGGGTAGCGATATTCGAACGGAACATGGAAACGTTCCGTGCCTCGTCCACGTTCCGCACCGAGAGACCGGCTCTGATCAGGGCATCTTCAAATGAGAACGAGCAACCCAGAACAAAGGTCACCAGGTCGTCCCTCCAAAGGCTTTTGAGGTCTGTGGCAGTCTCTGCTCGCTCGCCATTCCGGAATACCTGGTATTCGGGCACATCGGTTCTGATATCCAGATCATGCCCCAGATCAGGGAGGCTGGGATCACCGGGTTGAGACATGCCGATCAGGGGGCAGGCAACCGGGTTATTCTGACAGTATAGGAGAAAATCGCCGGCCCATTCGGACGGCAGGATAACGACATTACCCTGGAGCAGGCTGCTGGCCGTGCCGCTTGTGGTGCCGGTATGGGCTCCGGACCGGATACGGGCGCGCAACTCGGACGCCTGATCAAGCACGCTGTTTTTGAATTCGGAATACGCACCGGTGTGCATGTCGGTTACCCCTGATTGACATTGATTATTACAACTAAATTTCAGGGTATACCGGTTGGTGAAAAAGTCTAATTATCGTTTTTTACATCTTCCGATAATTTTTTGTGATGTGTGGTCCGGTCATACTCGTCGGACACCATCACGCCAAGGTTGGCTGCAAGCTCCGCAATCGGGTTAAAAGGAGTGCCGGAATAAGACGCAGTGAAGGCAAGTTCTGAGGGCGTCCACGAGGTATTGAGCTGGATCAGGCGGCCGCTTTCCAGTTCATGTTTGATTACGCTCAGTGGCAGCGTGGAGATGCCAATGCCGTCCAGAGTCAGCTGCCGACAGGCTGCGAGCGAGCTTGACGAGTAGAAACGTGCGGGCAGTTCATCCAGCTCGCTGAATTTCTGGCTGATTTCCGCGAAGGGTTTGGTGTTTCGGGCGTAGGTAATGATTGGCCATTCTGCCAGCTCTTTGAGGTCCAGGAGCCTGTTCGGCAGATTCAACTCGGGGCTTGCCACCCAGATCAGCGGGAAGCTACAGAGTGCCCGGTTTTCGACTTTTGGCTCTGATACAGGGCCCATCAGAAAAGCAAGGTCAAGGCTCCGGTCCAGCAAACCGGACCGGAGGTTGCCGGAGACATCCACGGTGATTTCCACATCCAGGTTGGGTGCCGTTTCGTGCAGTTCCCGGAAAAAACGCGGCAGCCAGGAGTGCACAATGGTTTCCGAAACCCCGAGCCTGAGAATACCCGATAGAGAGGCTCCACGGTCTGCGCGTTTGCGCAGCTGCTGGGCCATAAAAACAATCTTCTCGGCGTAGGGCAGGATTTCCTGCCCCTTGCTAGTAAGTTTGCTGTGCCCGGATTCGCGCTCGAACAGCCGGACGCCAAGCTCGTCCTCAAGCGCGGCAATACGGTTGGAAATGGCCGGCTGGGTGGTGTGCTGGTGCTCGGCCGCCTTGCGAAAGCTGCCCAGCGTCGCAACCCAGATGAAGGTCTCCAGACGCTTGAAGTTCATTGATTAACGGACCTCTGAGGGGCCTACAGCGCGGCATAGCGCTCGTGAAGGATGCCAACCCTTTCTACGTAGGCCTTTGTTTCGGCATAGGGCGGTACGCCTTTGTATCGGCTCACGGCGCCGGGCCCCGCGTTGTAGGCGGCGGTGGCCAGCCGGATGTCGCCATTGAATCGGTCGAGCATCTTGGCCAGGTAATGGACGCCGCCACGGATATTCTCGGCAGCCGCCAACGCGTTCCGAACACCCAGTTCTTCGGCCGTGCCCGGCATCAACTGCATCAGGCCCTGGGCACCGACCGGGGACAGGGCTTTTTCATTGAATGCCGATTCGGCATGGATCACAGCGCGGACAAGAGCCGGATCAACTCCGTATTCCTGGGCTGCGGTCTGAATTTCTGAGCGGTACGGTTTGGTGAACAATGGCGTTTTGCGCCAGTCGACGCTGGACTCCGGGTCGCACGCGTAACAGTGAAAACGGATAACGTCGAACTCAGCCGCGGTTGGCTGGACGCTGCTGTATGCAATCACGCCATTGTCATCGGTGTAGCGGTAGACGGTATCGTTACCGCTGGAGGCTCTGGGCTGGCCGGCATTTTTTACGTTGGTGAATTCGACGGTGCCATCGGGATGCACAATACGTTTGATGCCATCTGCCAGAGCGGATGCTGACAGAGCAAGCACCAAAGCTGCTATTGATGGGATCAGAAGTGATCTGCCGGTGGTCATTACTCACTCGCGAAAGATGCCGTCGGTGGCCGGCTTCAGGTATTCTCTGAAAACCGCCGTTGCCTGAATTATACGGGCTTGCGGGCCGGAATAAAGCGCGCGCTCTGTCGTAAAAATGTTACGTTCTGCCTTTATTGCCAGCCAGTTCTCATTCTCCGGAGAGGTCACACACAAGCATCATGGTTAACCCGACCGATACAGGAAACCTTGTTCTCATCGGTATGCCCGGTAGCGGCAAGAGCACCGTGGGTGTTCTGCTGGCCAAGCGTCTGGGTCTCGGGTTTGTCGATACCGATCTGCTGATCCAGGAAGAAGCCGGCCGTACCCTCCAGGCTATTGTAGACCAGGACGGCTACGAAGCCCTCCGGCGGATTGAAGAGCAGGTGCTTCTGAAGCTGGATGTGGAGCACAAGGTTATCAGCACCGGAGGCAGTGCGGTCTACAGTGCCCGAGCCATGGAACATCTCAAGGCCAACGGCACCATTGTGTTTCTTGATATCCCGCTCGAGCTGGTTGTTGAGCGAATAGGGGATCACAGCATGCGGGGTATTTCCCGTAGGCCGGATCAATCGCTGGATGCCTTGTTCGAAGAGCGGTTTGAATTGTATTCCCGATATGCGGATCTTACCGTGCAAGGCGAAGGCCTGAACCAGGATCAGGTGTGCGATGCGGTCGTCGAGGGCCTGCTTTCAGGCAAGCGGTGAGCCTCAGTATTAGGTTTAGTTAAGGTGCAATGGGCTTTACCTCGCTGCTACAGTCCGGAGATGAATTTGGAGGACTGAGAGATGAAAAACTGGATTTACGCGCTTGCGATTGCTTTTGCCGGCATGTTTTCGGCGGCGACTCTCGCCGAAACCTCATCGGGGGATTCTTCCGTGGAATCGCTTGAACAGGAAACCCGGGAGTTGGGCGAGGCGCTCCAGGAGTATGGTTCTGACCAGAAGGAGCAGGCCGAGGACTCGATCAATAGAACACTGTCTGCCCTGGACAAACGTATCCAGGAACTGGAACAACAGCTTTCCGAAAACTGGGACGATATGAGCGACACCGCTCGGGAACGGTCCCAGAAGAGTCTGGAGTCTCTGCGCGAACAGAGAGCGCGTGTGCAAAACTGGTACCAGGAACTGAAAGAGAGTTCTGCATCTGCCTGGGAGCGCGCTCGCAAGGGTTTCTCCGAGGCCTATGAAGCGCTTTCAGAGCAATGGAACAGCACCGAAAAGGAGCTGGATGAGGACACCGGAAAGCGCTCTGAAAGTATCTGATCCAGAAATACGTCGAGCATTTCACTTCCGTCCGCTCATTAAGTTTCCTCGGGAACTGGTTCGGGCGGAAGTCGCTTTCCCGCCAGATTTTCCATTAGCCGGCAGGTCACCAGGTCTCCCGTCACGTTGATCGCGGTGCGGCACATATCCAGAATCCGGTCCACGCCCATGATCAGCGCAATGCCGCTGGGCGGAATGCCTACGGTCTGGAGTACCATCGCAAGGATCACAATGCCTACCCCAGGCGTGGCCGGGGAGCCGATTGAGGCGCCCACGGCCATGGCAACCACAAGCGCCATGCTTCCCATACTCAGATCAATACCATAGACCTGTGCCAGAAAAATGGTAGCCACGGCCTGATAGAGTGCCGTGCCATTCATGTTGATGGTGGCACCCAGGGGAATCACGAACTGGGAAACTGAGGGCCGCACCCCCAGCTTGTCTTCGGCCGTTCTGATGGACAGGGGCATGACGGCCGCCGAGCTGGATGTGGAGAAGGCCAGCAAAAGCACATCCCGCGTGTCTTTCAGAAAGCGAACGGGGGATTGGCCAGCGAGGAGCTTCAGGATCAGCATGTAAACGCCCAACAACACCAGCAAACCCACAATAACGGTTGCGACATAGGAAGCCATGCCCAGCATTGCGCGGAATCCGAGCGTGGTTGTCAGTTGGGCCATGAGGCCGAACACAGCAACCGGCGCCAGGCGCATCGCCCAGCGGACAACGGTCATGCAGATTTGCTGGAGGGAGTCGAGCAGGTCCAGCATGGGCCTGGATTTTTCCGGGGCCATGCTTACCAGGGCGATGCCGACAATGATCGAGAAGATCACCACCTGGAGCATCTGGCCCTCAACCATCGCGTCCAGTGGGTTGCCCGGTAACAGGCCGATCAGGGTTTTGGGCAGCTCGTCGACACCAGGCATGCTGGCAACCGGCGCGCTGTCCTGGGGTGTTGCCGCCGGAGTGCCAAGGCCCATCATCATCCTGCCCGGGTTGATCAGGTCGCCGATCCAGAGACCTATCGATGCCGCCATGGCCGTGGTGACTACGAAGAAACCGGTTACCCTCAGTCCGAGCTTGCGCAGCTGTTCCAGGTCCTCGCTGGCGGCGAGTCCGCGAACTACCGAGGCAATCACCAGGGGGATCACAATCATCTGGATCGTGGCGAGGAACAATTGCCCGGGGAAAGCCAGCCAGTTGCCAATCAAGGTGCCGGTGTCCGGTTCCACCAGTCCCACGGAGGGACCGAGGAGCGTGCCCGTGATCAAACCCAGGAACATGCCGATCAAAACCTTCAGCCATAGCTTTCCCTGCACCAGCCCCGAGAGGTAGCTGCTGAGGTGACGAAGTGGCCGCGGATAAAAATCGTTCGTCTGGCTTGGCATTACTCTGAACCATCCCTGTTTCTCTGGAACGCCATACAAGGATAGTCGATGCGTGCGAAAGTCTCGTGAGACAGATCAAGCCTGCATCAAGTCGATTTCTTCCGGAGTAAGAGGGCGGTATTGGCCGGGTGCCAGGGAATCGTCCAATCGGATCTTCCCCATTCGCTCCCGATGCAGCGCAGTTACGCGGTTACCGGCGGCATGAAACATCCGCTTTACCTGGTGGTAACGGCCTTCGTAGATGGTCACCCTGGCTTCGCAGGGGCCCAACAGGTCGAGTTGAGCGGGTGAGGTGGTGAGTTGCTCATACTCGAACCAGATCCCTTCCGCGAATCGTTGAGGCGTGTCCGGAGAAATCGGGTACGCGGTGCAGACCCGATAGACTTTCGGGATCTTGATGCGCGGTTCGGTGAGCTGGCGAGACCAGCGGCCATCATTGGTGAGAATCAACAGCCCGGTGCTGGCCCGGTCTAGCCGTCCGGCAATGTGTAAATCTTCGCGCAGTTCCGGTGCTACCAGTTCCATCACGGTTGTGTGCGTGTGATCGAGGGTGGCGCTCAGGAAGCCCGCCGGCTTGTGCAGCATGAGGTAATGGCCGGGTTCCGCCTTTTGAACGATCTCACCGTCGACCTTCACACTGGAAAAGCGGTCCACTTCGGCAGCAGGATCCCCGCAGGCAACGTCATTCACGGCAACCCGACCCGAGGCGATCAGGAGCCTGGCCTGACGACGACTGACGCCATTCTGGTTGCTGAGAATTCTCGAAAGCTTCATGGTGTGAATCGGCTATGCTGAAGGTAACCCCGACAATAATACGAGGAAATGCCATGCCATTCTCTGTTGATCATCTTGCCGAACTCAATCTGCTGGGCCAGTTTCCCTCTACTTCCACCCAGGAAGGGCTCAAGGTACATGCTCATTCGGCGGCCCCGGAGACGGTGAGGGCGGCCGAAAGCCTGCACGCCAAGGGGCTGATCAGCCAGAAAGACGGCGGCTACCTCACCCCATTGGGCGCAGAGGCAGTAGACCTGACTCAGAAGCTTCAGTCGATTCTCAGCAGCGCCTGACCCGGAGGTGAGCCTGCCCGCACTTTGAGCCCGGGCGTCTTCACAGGGTAGGGTGTGGGCATGAGGAACTGGAAGAAATCGCCCTTCCTGTGGATGGGCGGCAGCATAGCTGGTGTCGGACTGATAGTCGGTCTGCTCTATGCGTTCGGGGTTCATCAGCAGGTGGTTGACCTGTTGCGTTGGTTCGATACCCAGGGCGCGTGGGCGGCTTTCCTGTTTATTGGCATCATGGTGCTTGCCATGGTGTTGCTATTGCCGGGAGTGCTGCTGACCACCGGTGCAGGTTTCGTGTTCGGTGTGCTGGAAGGCACAGCGTATGTGGTGATGGGCACCACCCTGGGCTCGGCCATCGCTTTCCTGATTGCCCGGCATTTTCTGGGCGAGCATGCCCGGGTCTATATTCACAGTCGCGCCCGGTTGTCTGTGGTGAGCAATGAAATGGCGCCCCATGGGTGGAAAATAGTGCTGCTCACCCGTCTGATTCCCTTCTTTCCGGGCAAGCTGTCCAATTTTCTGTTCGGTCTTACCAACTTCTCCTTCGGCGGGTTTGTTGCAGGCACCTTTCTGGGCGTGATTCCCTTTTCCTTGCACAACGTGTACCTGGGTTCGCTTGCCGCCGACCTTTCTACGCTGGGGGTGCGGGAAACCGGCCGTACGCCCCTGGAGTGGGCCATTTACGGTGCCGGTTTCGTAGGCACGGTATTGGCCGTGGTGTTTCTCAATCGTCTCGCGCGCCGGGCCCTGGCCCGTTACAAAGTTGAAACCGAACCAAAGGAACAGGAGGCAAACGAATGAGCTGGATGAACTGGCTGCCCTGGCGTTATGTGGTTAAGCGTGTGGCCCATCGTCATGGTTTTCTGGATCCGATCGCGCTGCTCGGTAAGCTGCACAGTTTTGCCCAGCCATCGGAAGTCGGTGAGCCCATCGAGCTGCTTCGAGCCGGCGTGGTGTTCCACGCTCGGGGGCTGATCAACAGCCGTGTTATCCAGCACAACCTGGACTGGGTCTGGCCCTACTGGGTAGAGCGCCAGTTTGACCCTATGGATCCGTCCTTCATTCCCCGCGCATTTTCGATCACCCATATCAATCTCAGTAACCGCAACTGGACGGCGATTGGCCAGCCGGATGTGGATGAATTGCCGGTTGTGGATCCCCGTGGGTTGCTGACGCCGTTCCACGACGGCTGGTCACTGGATGCCTGGGTCCTGGCGGACGACGGCCGATGTCTTTTACCTTCACGTAGCAAGACGGCCCGGCAGCGCCAGGAATTCGAGGATGGCCCCTGTGTCGTGACCGAATCCGAATTGAACGGTCTGAGCCTGACCAGTCGTTCCCGGGTGGTGGTGGAAAAGGGCCGGCCGGTGTGTGAGATGGTCCTGAAGGCGCGGTCAGAGACATCCGGGTCACTGGTGCTTTCGCTGCGTCCGGCCAATCCCGAGGGGATCAGTTTCATCAATCGGGTTGGCCTGTCAGAGCAACGTGATGCATGGAGCGTGGATGGCCGGCAGGCGGTGTTTTTCAGTCGACCCGCGGAAAGCCATCACGTGTCAGACTATCGCCGGGGCGATGTTCGCATTCACCTGCAGGATAAGGAAGACCAGAGCCGGGGCGAATGCGATGTCGGAATGGTGACAGCCGCGGCTCTGTTCGCGCTTCAGGCCGGCGAAGAGTCGGAACTGACGGTAAGGATTCCGCTGAAGGATGAGTTGGCGCCGACCATCCGCTCGGATGGCTGGGACAGCGCCATCGGGGAGTATGCCCGGCTGGAGTGTCCGGACGAGAACTGGCAGTTTCTCTACCAGGCGGCTCTTCACTCACTGGTGCTTCATTCTCCCGAAGATGTTTACCCCGGGCCCTACACCTACAAACGGTTCTGGTTTCGTGATGCCGCTTTCATCATCCATGCCTTGCTATGCGCAGGTCTGACCGACCGGGCCGAGCGAGCTCTTTACCAGTTTCCGGCACGACAACTCAAAAGCGGCTATTTCCGCTCTCAGGAAGGGGAGTGGGACGCCAACGGTGAGGTGCTCTGGATTCTCAGACGGTTCCATGAACTGACCGGTCGGCCGCTGCACCATGAATGGCAGGAGCCCGTGCGCAAGGGCGCCCGCTGGATCGAGAACAAACGTCTCAGCGACACTATTGATGAGCCCCATGCCGGTCTGCTGCCCGCCGGATTCAGTGCCGAGCACCTGGGGCCCAATGATTATTACTACTGGGACGATTTCTGGGGCATTGCCGGCCTCAAGGCGGCGGAAGCAATGCTTGCCCCGGTTGACCGGGAAACCAGTGAGCATTTCGGTGCCGGTGCCCGTGAGTTCAGCCAGACCGTTGACCGCAGCCTGGCAACCTGCGAGCAGCGACTGAAGCGACCGGGAATGCCAGCTTCGCCCTATCGCCGTCTGGATGCCGGCGCCATCGGCTCTCTGGCGATGGGATATCCCACGCAATTGTGTGAACCGGATGATCCCAGATTGCTCGACTGCGTCGAGTTTCTGCTCGAAAAATGCTTTGTGAAAGGCGCCTTCTATCAGGACATGATTCATTCGGGCCTGAACGCCTACCTGACCCTGCACGTGGCGCAGGTGCTGCTGCGCGCGGGTGATCCGCGGTTCCTGGAGTTGGTGGATGCGGTGGCCGGGCTGGCCTCACCAACGGGACAGTGGCCGGAAGCGATCCATCCTGCGACCGGCGGCGGCTGCATGGGCGATGGCCATCATGTCTGGGCGTCCGCAGAGTGGGTGTTAATGGTGCGTAACTGCTTTGTCCGGGAGGAAGGTGATCGCCTCATTCTCGGGGCCGGTATTCCTCCGCGCTGGCTGGCTCAGGAAAAGCCAATCCGGTTTGGTCCCGCACCAACCAGTTTCGGAACCGTATCCATCACCATTACGCCGAGGCCCGGTGCCTCGCCCGATGTGTCCTGGGAGGGCCGCTGGCATGACTCGGAACCTGACATCAAGGTAAGACTGCCGGACGCGGAAGACTGACAAACTGTACTGGTCGCGAAACCGGATTTCTGTATCTGTTTTGTTTGCCTGCTAACTTATAAAGTAGAAGGCTTATAAATACATCGAATCCGGTTGAGGTTCATGCGCTCACTGTTCTTCTCGTTTTTCGTGCCTGCACTGTTTGTCTGGTTGTGGAGTACCGGTTTTATCGGCGCCAAGTACGGCCTGCCGTTTGCGGAGCCGTTTACGCTTCTGCTGATCCGCATGTTGCTGACGCTGGTGGTACTCGGGGCGCTGGCGTGGGTTATGAAAACCCGTTGGCCGGGCTGGCGGGGAGCCGGGCATCTTGCGGTCACCGGGATGCTGGTGCATGGCTGCTACCTCGGCGGGGTCTATTACGCGATCCAGGATGGTATGGCGTCCGGGATTGTATCGTTGATCGTTGGTTTGCAACCGCTGGTGACGGCGGCGGCTGCCGTTGTGATTCTCAAGGAGTCCGTGAGTGTCCGGCAGTGGGTCGGCCTGACCCTGGGGCTGGTCGGCGTTGCCCTTGTGCTGTTGGAAAAATTTGGCGTCAACGGTTCAGACTCGTTGTATTCCCCCTGGAGTCTGCTTTGGGCAGTTTTTGCACTTGCCGGTATATCCATGGGGACCGTCTATCAGAAGCGGTATGGCACCAATGCGGATCTGGTGGCGGGCACCCTGATCCAGTTTGCGGCAGCGGCCGTCCTGTTTGCCATTGGAGCCTTTGCCCTCGAAACCCGGGAAGTCGAGTGGAGCCTGCAACTGCAGCTTTCCATGGCCTGGCTTGTCATCGGTTTGTCCACCGGTGCCGTTCTTCTGTTGATGTGGCTGATCCGCCAGGGCGCAGCTTCCCAGGTCGCCAGCCTTTTCTATCTGGTGCCACCGGTTACCGCGCTTGAGGCCTATCTGCTGTTCGATGAGCGTCTGGGCGGGCTCGCCATGACGGGCGGCCTGATCGCCATCGTTGGCGTGGCATTGGTAGTCACCCAGAAAAAACCGGCTTAGCCAATGTTCCCAGGGGTGATTGACACATGACGGAAGTGACCAAAGGCGTCTGGTATGGACTGGGCGCCTACACCATCTGGGGCTGTTTTCCTCTGTTCTTTGCCCTGTTCGAGGGCGTGCCTGCCTTCGAGATTCTGATACACCGGATCATCTGGTCCTGCGTTTTTCTGGCTGTGGTTATCAGTGGCCTGCGTCGCTGGCCAGCGGTGAAAGCCGCATTGGCGAATCCCACCCAGCTCTGGCGGGTGCTGGCCTGTGCCATGCTCATTGCCGCCAACTGGGGCATCTACATTTATTCCGTGGAAACCCGCCATGTTCTCCAGGCCAGTCTGGGTTATTTTCTGACGCCGCTGGTGAATGTGGCGCTCGGGATGCTGGTGCTTCGTGAACGCATGGGGCCATGGCAGATGGCGGCCGTTGTGCTTGCCGGCGTCGGAATTCTGATCCAGTTGGTGATCCTTGGTGAGCTGCCCTGGATTTCCCTGGCTCTGGCGATCAGTTTTGGCACCTATGGTCTGGTTCGAAAGCAGGTGATGCTGGATGGATTATCCGGATTGTTTGTCGAGACCATGTTGCTGCTGCCGGTTGGCCTGCTGACCTTTGGCTGGCTTGCCAGGGAGGGCATGTCCAACTTCGGAGATAGCGCTTATATAGGCGCGCTGTTGATGGCCAGCGGTATTGTGACTGCCATCCCGTTGCTGCTGTTTGCCGGTGCTGCCCGACGTCTGCGGCTGGCGACCGTCGGCTTTCTGATGTACATCAACCCGACCCTGCAGTTCTTCATTGCCCTGCTGGTTTTCGGCGAGCCACTGAGTGACGTTCAGTTGATCAGTTTCGTGGTGATCTGGATCGCACTGGGCCTGTACAGTTGGTCGTCCTGGCATTACCGGCCACGGGTGCCGGTTGGCCAGGACTGAGATTGCCACCCTCAGGCCTGCATTTGTCAGGACAGGGTAGCGAGCAAACCGTTGATCGCCCGGGCGAAGGCCACGGGTGAATCCTCCTGGAGAAAATGGCCGCCTTTGAGGGTCACGTGGGGTTGGTCCTTTGCGCCCGGGATCCGCTTCTGCATATACGCATCGCCGCCCCGGGTTATCGGATCGCCGTTGCTAAAGGTGGTCAGGAAGGGTTTCTCCCAACGCTCAAGCACCTTCCAGGCGTTGCGGTTGGCCTCGCTGGCGGGGTCGTTGGGATGCATCGGTACAAGTCGGGGAAAGGCCCGGGCGCCGGCTTTGTATTTCTTGTCCGGAAAGGGCGCATCATAGGCGCGCATTTCATCGGGGCCCAGCTTGCGGAAGGAGCCGGTGTTTATGATCCGTGCGATGGGGAACCACGGGCTGTGCAGGGCGAAGTTCTTCCATATTTTGAATGCTGGCGGCGCTTTCTGGTCGCCGGTAGGCAGCATGCCGTTGCCGACCACGATGGCCCGGAACCGGTCGGGATTCTCTGCGGCCAGCCGCAGCCCTAACAGAGACCCCCAGTCCTGGCAGACCAGGGTGATGTTGTTCAGGTTCAGTTGGTCCAGGAACGACTGCATCCAGTCCATGTGTTGCTGGTAGGAATAGTCGTCGATCGCCGTCGGTTTGTCGGATTTGCCGAAACCGATCAGGTCCGGTGCGGTAACCCGGTGTCCGGCCGCCGCGCAGATCGGAATCATGTGACGGTAGAGGTAGGACCAGGAAGGTTCCCCGTGCATCATCAGAATCGGGCTTGCCTCTGAGGGACCTTCATCCAGGTAGTGCATTCGCAGACCGCCCACCTTCAGGTAGTGGGGCTCAAAGGGATAGTCCAGCAGTCTTTCAAAGCGTTTCTCCGGGGTTCTGACAAAATCCATCGCGCTTGCCTTGTTGTTCATTATTGTGAGGGAATGGTCGCAAGGATTGTGCTGGAGCAGGGGAGCAGAGACAAGCGCCATGGCTTATTGGCTGATTTGCAATTCCAGAGCGGGTGATGGTGAGCGAGGCCGGGACTTCTGGCTGGAGCACCTGGCATCCGCGGGTATCCGGGATCTTCACTGCCATGACTTTGAAGAGGCTGACTGGACCGAGAATCTGGGTTACCGGGATACCGTTATCGTTGCAGGGGGTGATGGCTCAGTGAACCGTGCGGCTGCTGTCTGCCGGGCGACAGGTGCCACGCTGGCCATTCTGCCCTCTGGAACCGCCAACGACTTTGCGCGGAATCTCGGCCTTCCTGACCAGCCGCAAGCCCTGTGCGAGCTGATTGCCAGCGGCATCACGCAAACGGTCGACGTTGCAGACTATGGCGATGGCATCTTCCTTAATGTAGCCCATATCGGCATGGGGACCTTGCCTGCGAGGGAGTCCCGTGGTGCTGAGAAAAAAATCCTCGGGCGTTTCAGCTACGGTGTGGAATTGCTGCGTCGGTTGAACGCAAAAAGAGGTTTCCGGGCAACCATCCGATGCGGCCGGGGTGTGGTAAAGGGACGGTGGCTTTCCATTGCAGTGGCCAGTGGCGCTTTTTTCGGTGGCGGCAACGAGATTCCCGAGGCGTCGGCCAGCGATGGTCAGCTGGATATCATCGCCATCCGGCCACGACCAATTCTTCAGCTTCTGTTCACGTTTCTGATGGTCCGCCTGAACAGGCAGGCTCCGCAACGCACCAGTACCCTGGTCCATATCAAAAGCCAGCGCTGTCTGGTGCATACCGGCAAACCAAAAACGGTGACGGCCGATGGTGATGTGGTCTCCCGCACCCCTCTCAACGTAGTGTGTAAGCAGGGCAGCCTGCGTGTGATCGGGTCGAAGGTCGTCAGCACCGCCGCCAACACTGAAGACCGACTAGGTATGCCCGGCACTGCCTGAAGGGTTGCTGAAGGGTTGCTAAAAGGTGGCGGGCTTTCAGATACGTTTTGTCACTGACTTTTCCCGCAGGAAACGCAATCATGGGCTTTGCTGGCATAATCAACCACAATGGCTGACATTAAATGCCAGAGTGTCGCTTTTGCAACCATATTTCTGATTTCTGGCCTCCCGTTGCGGCCGCCTGACTTCCGTTCCAGCTGAATCGTCGAAAAGGACTAGAGAATGCCCACAGAAACTGCATCGCTCTCCTCGAAGGTAATCAAAGGCATAAAAACCGGCATCATCGCGCTAACGCTGTCTGCCGTCGGTCAACCGCTCCTTGCAGCCGAGCGTCTGTACATCTTTACCGAAAACTACCCTCCCTATAACGCCTCTGAAACCGGAAAAGGCTTTGCCCACAACGAAGAGGACATTACCGGCATCTGCACGGATATGGTGAAAGCCATGCTTTCCCGGGTGGACTACGACTATGTCATGAAAATGCGGGACTGGAGCTACGCCTATAAATGGGTTCAGGACAGGGAAAATCATGGACTTTTCTGCACCGCACGAACCGACGAGCGGGAAGACCAGTTTCAATGGGTGGGGCCTCTGGCATCCATCAAGTGGACACTCTTTGCTGCACCGGATTCCGACATCACACTGGATTCTCTGGAAGATGCCAAAGACCTGAGAATCGCAGGCTACAAGGGCGATGTGATGTCCGAGTACCTGGTCGATCAGGGTTTCAACGTAATCATGGGTATTTCCGGGGACGTGAATACCCGTCGTCTCACCCTGGGCCAGGCGGATCTCTGGGTAACCGATGGTCTGGTTGGTCCCCTGGTGGCGGAAGAGGAGCACGGGATTACCGGGCTGAAGCCCGTGCTGGTGTTCCGCGAAACACCCATGTATCTGGCATTCAGCAACAATACCGATCCGGCGGTGATCGAAGACCTTCAACGGGCTCTGGATCAGGCCCGTGAAGCCGGAGAGATCGCCCGCATTGCGTCCAGCTACGAGTAAACATCCAGCGTTGCGCGGAAATATCAGAACCAGAGCCCGATCTGCGGATCGGGCTCTTTGTGTTCGATCATCAGGCCGTTCTGTTCGAGCAGGCCAATGAGCTTCTCGGTGTCTTCAATGTTCAGGAAGCCGCCAATTGATACTTCTGTATCCCGATGGGTGAGTGACAGTTTGGCTGGCGTGAACGGATGCGGCGGTGATTGGATCCGAAGCCGTGCATAGCGGGTGGGGAGCGTCCATTCTGCCTGCTTGCGTTTTCTGCCCTTCTCCAGATGAATGTCGTCACGGCTAATGGAGAGAACCTCCTGCCGCTGGCATGCCCGGGATGTGAGGTAGATGCCGCAGGCAAGCGCGACAAGTTCCAGCCCGGCAAACGGGATGATTACCCAGGCGCCTATGAGCGTGAATCCCGTGGCTATGAGGGCTGAAAGCACGAACAGGGCGGCCCAGATTCTGACATTGCCATGCCAGCTCAGGGAGCGGTTGGGGGTGAGAATTAGCCGGAAGCCGTCCGGATGTGGCAAGCGTTCCACCATGGAATCTGCCTCAGTATTAACGCGCCGCTTGACTTGATGATAGTCAATTATACGGTGAGCGCGACCTGATCAGATCTGGCAGTTGGCCGGCGGAACGGTCTCGAAAACCGAGCGGGCAGCCGCCAATTGATTCTGCAGCGAGGCAATGCGGGTATCGTGATTCGGGTGGGTGGAAAGAAATTCCAGCGGTTGTGCGCCTGAAGCCCGCGCCATATTCTGCCAGAGGCGAACACTCTGGTCCGGTTCGAAGCCGGCTCGGGCCATGATTTCCAGACCCATCAGATCCGCCTCCTCCTCATGGGCACGGCTGAACGGCAGGGTGATGCCCAGTTGGGCACCGATGCCGAGGGCCTGCTGAATCTGGTCCTCTGCAATTTCGCTCTCGGTGAACAGGCCGATCAGCAGCATGCCGGCTTGCAGACCCAGTTCCTGGGTCAGCCGTTCATTGCCATGATCGGCAAGAACGTGGGCAATTTCGTGGCCAACGACCGTGGCCAGTTGCGCCTGATTCTCCGCGATCTCCAGAAGGCCTGAATGCACGCCGATTTTCCCTCCGGGCAGGGCGAAAGCATTTGGCGTGGGGTTATCGAAGACGGTTACCTCCCAGGATTGGGGCATAGGAGCTTCCGGATACTCCGTCTGGGCGGCGACCACCAGGGCTTCCGTGATGCATTGGACGAGCCGATTGACATCAGGCCGTGTGATCAAGGCGTTCTGCTGTTTCATCTGCTCGAAATTCTGCTGCCCCATGTCCGCCAGAACAGCGTCGGGAACCAGGGCCAGCCGGTTCCGACCCGTGGGGGATTCCTGACAGCCGGTCAGGAAGGTCACAATCACCAGAGTAACTGCCAGTGTTCTCAAGCGGGCTCCGACATTGGTTCAGTAAATTTTTGATTTCTTGAACAGTATCGCTGTTGGCAAAGATTTACGCTATCCCATCGGCGTTTGTCACAGGTCTTTGGTAGCATGGAGAAAGGTTTGTTGGGGAATATTCGCTATGAGGGTAATGTTGCTGGGTGCCACCGGTTTGACCGGTGGCAAGGTGCTGCAGGGTTTGCTGGGCAGGGATGAAGTTTCGCAGGTGGTGGCGCTGGTGCGGCACAAACTGCCAACTCTGCATGACAGGCTGGACCAGCATGAGGTCGATTTCGACAAACTGGAGGGTCACGCCGAGCTTTTTGATGTCGATGTGATTATCTGCTGCCTGGGCACCACCATCAAAAAAGCGGGCTCACAAGACCAGTTCCGGAAGGTGGATCTGGGGTACCCTCTGAAAGCGGGAGAACTCGGTCGCTCCCGGGGTGTGCGGGCGTTTATCCTGATGTCCGCCATTGGTGCCTCATCCTCGTCGACCATTTTCTATAACCGGGTAAAGGGCGAGCTGGAGGACGCGCTGAGAGATCTCGACTATCCCTATCTGTCCATCTATCACCCGAGCCTGTTGTTGGGCGACCGAAAAGAACAGCGCACCGCCGAGGCCCTGGGCATAAAAGCGATGCCTCTGGTCAACCGACTGCTGATTGGTCCCCTGGACAAGTACCGCGGTATCGAGGCGCAGACGGTAGCCGATGCCATGGTCAATGAGGCCTGCAGCTTGGCCTCAGAACCCGCTGCCGAGCAGGTGGTTCAGACTCGCGAGTACGATGAAATTGTCCAGTTGGCGGGTTGAGCCGGTTATTTGCCGTTCAGAATGCCGAGGACCAGGCGGCCGGCCAGGCCAATCAGAATGGCGCCAAAGATACGCTCGAACCACACGGCCTTCTGCCTGAGCAGGGTAAGCCATTTCGGGTTGGAGAACAGCCAGGCAACAATCAGGTACCAGCTGGTATCAATGACAAGGGCGGTTGCGGCGTAGCCGAACTTGGCCATCAGGCTGGTGTCGGTGCCCACGACCTGGCTGAAAAGCGCCAGAAAGAAGACGGCGATTTTCGGGTTGAAGAAGGCAATCAGAAAGCCGTCGCGGGCGGCACTCTTGGTGGTAGGCGGCTCGGGCAGTTCGTCATCCGGCTGCCGTTTTGCCATCAGCCCTTTCATTCCCAGCCAGGCGAGATACAGGGCGCCGCCCCACTGCAGGATTGAAAACGCCGTTGGCGAGGCGGTGATGATGGCGGCCAGCCCGAGAATGCTCAGGAAGGCATAGATGCCGACACCGATGCCGTGGGAAAGGGCGGTAATGACGCCGTTGCGTCGACCGCCGGTAAGCGTCTGTTTGAGGACCAGGGCCAATGACGGGCCCGGCGACATGGCGCCCAGAACGCAGATGGTGACAACGGCCAACCAGGTGGCAAGCGTCATGATGAGTCAGTCCTTTGCAAATGAAACAGGCTGCCAAGTCTAGCAGCCTGATCACCGTCAAAAACCTGGAAACTGCAACCAGTTCAATACTCACTCACCGGCCAGAATCCAGCGGGCGGCCTTTTCCGCAATCATCAGGGTTGGGGAGTTGGTGTTGCCGCTGGTGATGGTGGGCATGACCCCGGCATCCACCACGCGCAGTCCGGCCACGCCCCGGACCCGAAGGTGCGGGTCAACTACTGCCTGGTCATCATCGGCCCGCCCCATGCGGGTTGTTCCCACCGGATGAAAGATCGTAGTGCCGATGTCGCCCGCCAGCTTGGCCAGTTCGTCGTCGGTCTGGTACTCAAGGCCTGGTTTGAATTCCTCGGGCTGGTACTGCTGGAAAGCCGGTTGTTCGGCAATACGGCGCGTCACCCTCAGAGAGTCGGCAGCCACTTTTCGGTCTTCCGGGGTACTCAGGTAATTCGGCGAAATGGCCGGCGCCTGCTTTGGATCGTTACTGCGGATGCGCACGGTGCCCCGGCTGGTGGGGTTCAGGTTGCAAACGCTGGCGGTGATGGCCGGGAAATTGTGAAGTGGTTGGCCGAATGCGTCCAGGCTCAGGGGCTGAACGTGGTATTCGATGTTGGCGTGTTTGTACTCCTCGGAGCTGCGGGTGAACAGGCACAGCTGTGACGGCGCCATGCTCATGGGGCCGGAACGGGTGAGGAGATACTCCAGACCGATACGGGCCTTTCCGATCAGGGAGTTGGCCATGGTGTTCAGGGTTGTGGCGCCTTTTACCTTGTACACGGATCGGATCTGCAAGTGATCCTGGAGGTTCTCCCCAACGCCAGGAAGGTCGGCAACCACATCAATTCCGTGCTCGTTCAGAAGGTCGGCCGGGCCAATGCCGGAAAGCTGGAGCAGCTGAGGTGAGCCAATGGCGCCTGCGGACAGGATGACTTCCTGTTTTGCCCGGGCGATGACGTCATCGCCGCCGGAGCGCTCGACCCGGACGCCGACACAGCGGGGCCCTGAGCCGGAGTTCTCTGTTTCCAGGCCCAGCACCTGGGTGGAGTGCCACAGGGTCAGGTTGGGTCGCTTTTCGGCGTCCCTGAGGAATGCTTTGGATGTGTTCCAGCGCCAGCCGGAGCGCTGGTTTACTTCAAAGTAGTCCACGCCCTCATTGTCGCCGCGGTTGAAATCCCGCGTACGCGGTATGCCAGCCTCAACGCAGGCGGTAGCGAAGTCCTCCAACACTTTCCACTTCAGGCGCTGGTGTTCCACACGCCATTCGCCGCCGTGGCCGTGGTACTTGTGATGCTCCGGGTCGGCATCGCCGCCCTCATCAAGGCGATAATGGTCCTCATGACGCATGAAATCGGGAAGGCAATTGTCCCAATTCCAGGCGTCCTCGCCGGTTATCTCGGCCCATTGATCGTAATCCCGGGCCTGACCGCGAATGTAAAGCATCCCGTTTATGCTGGAACAGCCCCCGAGGGTCTTGCCCCGCGGGTAAATCAGGGAACGGCCATTCAGGCCGGGGTCCGGCTCGGTGCGGAAGCGCCAATCCGTACGTGGGTTGTCGATGCAGTACAGATAGCCGACCGGGATGTGAATCCAGTGATAGTTATCCCGCCCGCCTGCCTCAATGAGCAATACCCGATTATTCGGGTCTGCGCTCAGGCGATTGGCGAGCAGGCAGCCGGCTGAGCCGGCGCCTACCACGATATAGTCGAACTCCTGCTGTCCCGTTGCGTTATTGTTGTCGGGCATGGCGCTCTCTCCGCAGCTGCGTCTGTCGTTATTTGGCTGTTGGCATCACAAATTCGGCGCCGGCATCAATGGAATCGGACCAGCGCTGCATGATGGATTTCTGGCGCGTGTAGAACTTTACGCCCTCTTCGCCGTAGGCGTGGGTATCGCCAAACATGGAGCGCTTCCAGCCACCAAAGCCATGCCATGCCATGGGGACAGGGATGGGGACGTTAATTCCGACCATGCCAACCTGGATCCTGCGGCCAAATTCTCGAGCGACGCTGCCGCTCTCGGTAAAGCAGCTTACGCCGTTACCAAATTCATGATCATTGATCAGGCGGATGGCGGTGGCGATATCCGGTACCCGGACACAGGCCAGAACCGGGCCAAAGATTTCTTCTTTGTAAATCGTCATCTCGGGCGTGACATGATCAAACAGTGAACCGCCCATCCAGAAGCCATCGGCACAGCCCTCGCCAGTGTTCGATGCATCGAACTCACGGCCATCAACCACCAGTTCAGCGCCTTCGGCCACACCTTTGTCAATGTAGCCGGTAATGCGCTGGTGTGCGGCGGCAGTCACAATCGGGCCCATCTCGGCATCAAGCTGTTCGCCGTTTTTTACTTTCAGGGCGCGGGCTCTTTCGGCAAGCCGGGGCATGATCTTGTCGGCAACATCGCCAACAAGCACGGCCACACTGATGGCCATGCAGCGTTCGCCGGCACTGCCGTAGGCGGCGCCGATCAGCGCGTCAACGGCTTTGTCCAGATCGGCATCCGGCATGACGACCATGTGGTTCTTGGCGCCGCCAAGGGCCTGAATGCGCTTGCCGTGTTTTGCGCCTTTCTCGTAGAGCAGGTTGGCAATGGGTGTAGAGCCGACAAAACTCAGGGCCTGAACATCGGGATGTTCAATGAGGGTGTTCACCGCCTCTTTGTCACCCTGGACCACATTGAATACGCCATCGGGCAGGCCAGCCTGTTTCAGCAGGTCGGCAATCATCAGGGACGCGCTTGGGTCCAGCGGGCTGGGCTTCAAAACGAAGGTGTTCCCTGCGGCGATCGCTACCGGAAACATCCACATGGGCACCATGGCCGGGAAGTTGAAGGGGGTTACGCCGGCGACCACGCCCAGGGGCTGGCGGGTGGTCCAGTTGTCGATTCCGGTGCTGACCTGCTCGGTGTAATCGCCTTTCAGAAGCTGGGGAATACCACAGGCAAACTCGACAATGTCGATGCCCCGGGCCACTTCGCCCTGGGCGTCTGTGAACACCTTGCCGTGTTCCGCGGTGATGGCACGGGCCAGATTATCCTTGTGCGTGTTCAACAGCTCCAGAAACTTGAACATGACCCGTGCCCGGCGAATGGGCGGGGTGTCGGCCCAGGCGGGGAAGGCGGCATCGGCGGCAGCGACAGCAGCGTTCACATCCTCGCGGTTGGCCAGGGCCACCCGTCCGGTTACCTGGCCGGTAGCCGGGTTGAATACCTCCTGGGAGTGGCTGGATGTGCCGGGAGATATTTGGCCATTAATATAATGCTGGATGGTTGCTTCGGTCATGGATGCCTCTATCTGTTCGTGCTCAGCCTCTAAAATGGGACAGGATGTTTGATTCTGCGGGCTAAGATGAGCGTTGATTAATATCTGACCATATAGGTTAGGGGTGGCTATTGGGTAAAGCAATTGAGATTTTTAAAAGCACAATATAAGTTAATCTTATATCGTGTCCTGGAAGCGAGGTCTTCTATGCATCCCCTTCAGAGCCTTCGGGCATTCGTTACCGTGGCGCGGGAGGGTAGCGTTTCCCGTGCAGCAATTCGCCTTCACCTGACCCAGCCCGCCGTTAGCCTGAAGCTTAAGCAATTGCAGGATGAGTTAGGGCTGAAACTGTTTCTACGCAAACCCCAGGGGCTGGTCCTGACACCGGATGGCCAGGCTCTGCTCCCGCCGGCAGAGAAAGCGCTGGCAGCCGTGGCCGCCTTTGAGCAGAGCGCCCGGGCAATGCACAGCACGCTGCGAGGGCGATTGCGCATCGGTACCATTGTGGATCCAGAATTCATCCGTCTCGGTGCCTTTCTGCGCCGGTTGGTCGAACGGGCGCCTCAACTGGAGACCGAACTAAGGCAGGGCATGAGCGGCAGCGTATTGGAGCAGGTACGGGATGGCCGGCTCGACGTCGGCTTTTTTCTGGCTCCGCCGGGTGTTGGGCCGGGGTCACTGGCACCCGATGTGACTCATCGTGAGCTGACCCGGTTCAACTATTATGTTGTTGCCCCCGCGGGCTGGGGGCCGAGAATTCGGTCTGTGCAATGGTCTGATCTGGCCACCATGCCCTGGATCGTGACGCCCGAGGACTCCGTTCATCACCGGCTACTCAAAGGCACTCTGGATCCCATGGGCTTGATGCCCCGTGGCGTGGCTCAGGTCGATCAGGAGGCCTGCATGCTGGATCTGGTTCGGGCAGGAGTGGGCCTTAGCCTCGCCAGGGATGCACTGGCGATGGCTGAGCGCCAGGAAACCGGTCTGGAAATTGTCGATGGGGTGCAGTTGCCTTGCGCACTCAGTTTTATATGGCACCGGGACCGGCAGGACGAGCCCCTGATCGCCGAAGCTCTGGAAGCCCTTGCGGGCGTCTGGGCTGTTAGCCCAGCGTAGCATCCAGGAACATCATCACTGCGAAACCGACCATCAGGCAGAAGGTGGACATGATCTTCCACTGGCGATGGTGAGTTTCCGGGATGATCTCATTGCTGATGATGAACAGCATGGCGCCCGCTGCGAAGCCCAGGGTCCAGGGCATCAGGGGCTCGGCCAGCCACACCAGGGTAGCGCCGAACAGGCCACCCAGGGGTTCGGCAAGGCCGGTCATGAGGGCGATGGAGAATGCCTTGGTACGGGAATAGTCGATGGCAAGCAGGGAAAATGCCACGGCCAGCCCTTCCGGGATGTTCTGAAGCCCGATGCCGGTGGCCAGCACGTACCCGTTATTGACGTCGCCGCCAGCAAAACCGACACCCACGGCCATACCCTCGGGAAAGTTGTGAAGGGTGATGGCGACAATGAAAAGCCAGATGCCGCGAATATAGGAGGCGTCCGGTCCTTCCCGGCCCAGCTCGAAGTGCTGGTGTGGGAGTCTCTGGTGAACGAAATAGAGCGCGGCAGCTCCAGATAGCAGACCGAAAATGACGATCAGGGCGGAAGTCCAGGTTTCGCCGGTAATCTGCTCCCCATACTCCAGTCCCGGCAACAACAATGAAAAAAATGAAGCTGCGAGCATGACACCCGCGGCCGACGCGAGCATTCCGTCCTGCAGTTTATGGGTCAGGGTGCGAACAAGGAACACGCCCAGAGCGCCGACGCCGCTGGCGAGGCCAGCCAACAGACTGGCCATGGTTCCCAGCCAGACAATACTGATGTCAGAGGTCATTCAGTCTCCCTTTCGCTTGTGATGTCAGCATAGCAGTTCGAAGTAGCTACGCAGGAGGAACCCAGCTGGGTTCCTCCTGCAACATCGATAGGGAGGGAGAGACGATCAGGCGGCGTTTTGCTTGCGCCAGGCCAGTTCGTTGGTAATCGTGGCCTTCGGTTGCAGCATCGCGAAATCGATGTCTGCTATCTCTTTGCCGTCTTTGAGTCGCTGCACGAAGTCGGGGTTTGCGAGCGCTTTCTTGCCGACCGCAAGCAGGGTGTGGGGGAACTGGTTGGCAACGTCCTGGCAATTGGTTTCATCAATGCTGCCGTTGAGGATCAGGTTGATGCCTTCAACGCTGGCCGCCACGCTAGCCAGACTTTCATCTCCTTCCACAAAGTGCTTCCGGTTCACGTCACCGTCGGTGGTGTGAACGAAGTCGGCACCGGCATCACGCACGGCCTCCACAATTTGGCGGAACCCTGCTGCACCTTCGGGCAACTGGTAGTCGGGGTCGGTTACGGTGCCCTGGGACAGTCGAATGCCGACGGTAAATTTCTCGCCAACAGCCTCCCTTACTGCGCGGACGACTTCCACCACCAGGCGAAGCCGGTTTTCCAGTGCTCCGCCGTACTCATCCTCGCGGCGATTGAAATACGTGCTCAGGAACTGATTCAACAGGTAGCCATTGGCACCGTGAATCTCAATACCGTCAAACCCGGCGGCCTTCGCATTGGCGGCGGATTGTACGAAACCATCAACAGCCGCCTGAATGTCGGCCTTGGTCATGGCCGCAGGGGTTTGCCATTCAGTCTGGTCACCGTAAAACCCAAGCGGTGCGCCTTTGGGTGTGACTTCACTGGGGCCTTGGGGCTGTTCGGTGAAACGGTTTGCCTGGAACTGCGCGCCGGCGTGCATAAGCTGAACAAGGATTTTGCTGCCTGCGGCGTGAACCCGATCGACAATGGCTTTCCAGCCATCGATCTGTTCCTGGTTTATGATGCCGGGTTGGTTGGCATAGCCCTGACTTGCCTTGTCGTCGGTGTAGGTGCCTTCAGTGATCACCAGTCCGAAGCCGCCTTTTGCATAGCCTTCGTAGTGATCGGCCATCAGGGCATTCGGAGTGCCGTCTGGCTCTGCGCTGGTCCGCGTCATCGGTGCCAGGGCGAATCGGTTAGGTACCTCAATGGTGTTGAACTTTATGGATTGCATCACGTCGCTCATAGATACCCTCACATATCAGTGAATTGATGGGCACCTACTATCGGGTCGTGTCGCAGACTCTTAAAGCGAATAATATCGACACAGCCTGTCAATATTTTTGAACGATTATTCTGAGGAAGCGGATTTATTGTCCGAATGCCCAAGCGAGCGGTCCGGCGCAATCTGATCCCGAACCAGCTGTTTGAGTCGGGTAATTTCTGGGAAGCCACCGTCCTCCTTGCGAGACCAGATGCGCTTGTCATTGACCCATACCTCGAAAACCCCGCCAGTGCCGGGATGCAGGCTGAGCTCATTGATTTCACTTTCGAAGGTTGTCAGCAGCTCCTGTGCCATCCAGGCCGAGCGCAAAAGCCAGCGGCAACCCGTGCAGTAATGGATATCAATTTTGTTGGTCATGATGATGCGTGTAACTCCTTTCTCTTCTCGCTGCCCAGTTGCAGCGTGAGACGTTGAAAAAGCTGATCCTGAAATTCCCGGGATAGGGGGTAAAGATGCCCGAGCCCGGGCATTGTGGTCAGTTCCCCGGCAGGTAGGTTTTTGGTGAGATGGAGAGCATAGTCCATGGGTACGAATGGATCCTCTTCGCCCTGGTAGATGAGTACCGGGGTCCGGACATCACGAAGACTGAATCCCCAGTTTCCAAGCTCTGTCAGCAAATCGGTGGTAATGGCTCGTCCGCCACTGTTAAGACACATGAGCTGATCTCTCCGGAATTCCCCCTCGTTAATTAACGCCTGCAAGAGCTTGCGATCGCCCCTACTGGCCATTTCCTCGGCACCTTTGAGATACAGCCCCGGGTGACGCCTGGACAGCCAGACCATCAAGGTGACAGCCAGTCGGGTCAGTCGGGGGCTGAGCCGGACCAGCTGCGGGCCTGGCCATCGTGTGGCCTGAAGCAGTCCGCCGGAGCCCGGATATTCAGCAAAATGTGTGAGCCCGGAAAGGCAGACACCGAGATCAACTCTACCCGCCAGTCTGTAACAGCAAGCCAGGGTCCGCGAACCGCCGCTGGACCAGCCGATATGACAGAAATGGGCAAGCTCCAGTGAATCGACAAGCTGTTCGATATCGTCCGGGTAATCGAGAAGTCTGCGCCCGGGTTGGAAATCGGAGTTGCCGATACCGGGACGGTCCGGGCTCAGGATGCGAAACCCGTGCTCCCGGGCTTTGTCGTGAAAAAAGCGGCCCTCGAGACGGCTGCCCGGCATGCCGTGACCAAAGACAATCGGGTAGCCAAGAGGATCGCCAACGTCTGTGTAGGCCAAAATCCTGCCATCTCTGAGCGTCAGAACCCGATCCCACTCGCCAGCGGCGTTAGTCCGTGTCATGGGTTGGATAGACCGAACGGGACAGGGTGGGGGCGCAGCCGACAACGCCTCGGGCCTGTTTGTGAGCGTGAAGATACCAACGTTGGCCAGGTTCTGCGAATGTGGTTTTGCTTACGGAGAAGTCCGAATTTTCCATGGTTGCCGGAATTGGCGAGCCGTCGGCGTGGCGATATACGCAGCTCACGCCGATGGTCAGCGCTGTGGCTACCGGTAGCTCAACAAAGCCATCCTCTCTTACATCCGGCTCTTCGCCATTGATAGCAATGATCTTGAGACAGGGGCCGTAATGCACCTTCTCGAGATCATCCAGGTATTCGTTGAGACAATGACTGGCGCTGACGAAGACAGTGTCGGCCTCAATCCCGTCCTGGCCGGAGCGCAGCGACTGGCACCCCTGGAGTATCAGTATCACGAAAGCCACGAGCGGGATCTGTTTCATGATTTCTCCTCAACTGATGGGTGTATCCTGTTTCAGAGCTTTGCCCGTTCCGGATTCGAGACGGATACCGGTGTAGTGTAGCGCGTATCCCCCTCGGCGGTTTTCCGGAGCTGGTCGATCAGGCGGGCGTCGCGATTGTACAAATCATTGCGGAACTGCAGTTGTCCCTCGTTATCCACCCACGACGTCCAGTACTGGATATGCACAGGCACGGGGTTCGGGAGCACGACCGTCTCCGGTTCTGCCCCGGAAACCACCCGGTCAATCTTTTCCCTGGACCAGCCGGGCGCCGATGCCAGAAGCCGCTCTGCGAGATCGAACGGTTGCTCCACCCGGATACAGCCAGAACTGAACGATCGCTCGGCCCGGGAAAACAGCCCGCGACCCGGCGTATCGTGCAGGTAAACATCGTACTGGTTCGGAAACATGAACTTAACCTGCCCCAGGGCATTCTGGGGGCCGGGTTCCTGCACCAATTGGTACGGGAAGTTATTCCGGTTCAGTGATGACCAGTCAACGTCTAACGGATCCAGCTTTTGCCGGTCAGCGCCCCAGCCACGGTAAACGCTGATATTGAGTCGGGAGAGATAGTCCGGATCCCGGACTATCTGTGGCAACTGATCCTGAATCATCACTGTGCGCGGTACGGTCCAGGTGGGATTGAATACCAGATACCGGATGCGGTCGCTGAACACCGGGGTTTGACGGAAGGGCTGGCCCACGATCACCCGTTTGCGCAGCACTTCTTCCCCGTTTTCGACCATCTTCATCTCAAATCCGGCGATATTGACCAGTACATAAGTGTCGCCCAGGGTTTCCGGCAGCCAGCGCCAACGTTCGAGCGTGGCGTCAATCTGGCGCAGTCGTTCCACCGGCATCAGGTTAAGGGCCGTTACGGTGTCGCGCCCGATAAGACCATCGGATTCAAGACCATGTCGGGCCTGGAAACCCATCATTGCGGCTTCAAGTTCCGCATCGTAGTCAAGCGGATCCGTACCGGTTTCAGTTCCCTGCGCCAGCTCTCCCAACAGAGAGAGTCTGCGGCGAATTTCACTCAGCCGCTCATCGCTGTCGCCGGGGCGAATGGTCGGGCGAGAGGCCAGAGGTAACCAGGGCTGGCCCAGCAATCTGGTCAGTTCCTGTCGTGCAGTCATCAACTTTCGGTAGGCGGGATCGGATGGCCGCAACGAATACAGTGTGCCGGTGATGTCCGAGCGCTCCAACGCATCCCGCAGAACGGATTCCATTTGGCGTTGGCGCCGATTGGCCGTCCACTCTGCGTGGACCGTTTGTGGGTTGACCTTGCCGACCAGCATATGTGAGCTGAGCATCAGAAAGGCGTCAGAGAAAAGCAGATCCAGATCGGCCCTCAGGTCCTCAGAGAAATCGCTCATGGGTCTGAGCATCAGCCCGGAAAGAATATCCGCGTGATAGTCAGCCGGGTTCAGGCCGTCATCGCTGGCTTGTTCAACCGAATCAATCAATTGCCGGCGAAGCTCGGCTGATTGCCATACTCGCTGGTATCCGTTGGCGCCATAAAAGGCAGACAGTGCCTGATGGGCCATTAACCTGTTTCCGAGCACCTGCACCGGGAAACCGGCCTCCATGGCTTCAATCCTGGAGACAATGGATTCGTCTGCGGCCAGGCAGCTGGGTTGCCAGAGGGTGGCAAACAGGGCAAACAAGGTCGGGGCGAGGTAACAACGTCTGATTCCATGCATGGATGTTCTCCACCTCATCCTTGAGAGGCATTAAATTGCGGTGGTCGGAGGGACGATACTTTGATGCTACCACAGTGGCATTTGTTCCCCACCCGGTCGCCGGAAAAGATCCTTCCGCAGCGGTTCCTCTTCATGGAGGTTGAGCCCAAGCCGTCGTGCCTTTTTGGTGAAGCGTTGGCGAATCAGATCCGAGTAGGGGCCCGTGCCGGTCATCCTGCGGCCGAAGGTGGCGTCGTAACTCTTGCCGCGTCGCAGGTCGCGCATCCGGTTCATCACATGCTCTGCCCTTTGCGGAAAATGCCGGTGCAGCCAGTCCTGGAACAGTTCGTCCAGTTCGTGGGGCAATCGGAGCATAATCCAGCTGGCGCGGGTAGCGCCCGCGTCCGCAGCGGCTTCGAGAATGGACTCGATTTCGTGATCGTTGATGAAGGGGATCACCGGTCCAAGGATAATCCCGGTTGGAATGCCGGCCGCCGAGAGCTGCCTGATCATCTTCAGGCGAGTGGCCGGAGCGGCTGTCCTTGGCTCCATGCGTCGTTTCAGATCGTTGCTGAGACTGGTGAGGCTGATACGCACAGAACAGAGCCCCTCGGAGGCCATATTGGCGAGAAGATCAAGGTCCCTGAGAATGAGAGCACCCTTGGTAATGATCGATACCGGGTGGCGGTACTCGGCAAGAACCTCCAGCACCTGGCGGGTGATTTTCTGATCCCGTTCAAGGGGCTGGTAGGCATCGGTATTGACGCCCAGGGCAATCGGCGAAACCCGGTAGCCGGGCTTGTCCAATTCTTCTCGCAGCTGCGCTGCAGCGTTCGGCTTGGCGATCAGCCGGGTCTCGAAATCCAGCCCTGGTGACATGTCCCAGTACGCATGGGTAGGGCGGGCAAAGCAGTAAATACACGCGTGCTCGCAGCCGCGATAGGGGTTTATGGACTGATCAAAAGGCACATCCGGAGAGGTATTGCGGCTGATGATGGATCTTGCGGTTTCCTGAATGACTTCAGTGGCCAGGGTATCGGGATTGAGGTCGTCCTCGGGATCGTTATACCAGTCGGGGTCGACCTCTCGGTCAGTAACAATGGGCTGGAAACGGTTGTGGGGATTCAGGGCGGTGGCGCGAGTTTTCATGGGCATACCCGATACTGTTTAAATGTACAGTATCGGGTATACTAACCTCTGTAAACCGCCCGCGCAACCGCTGCTTCAGCGAGTCAGAGCCGAAAGCCCTGGGAGGCCTGGGTCAAGGCTGTTACCTGGGCCGACAGTCGCTCGATGTGGGCGTTGAGCTTTTCGCGGATATCCGCGGTTTCTCGGGTGTGGCCGTGAATCTGCTCAACTTTCTGGGCGATTTCCTCGGTGGTGGTTGATATCCCCTCAACCGACGACACCACCTGGTTCATATCCCCCGCCAGTTGTTGGATGGAACTGGTGATCTGTTCGATCGAATGGGCCGCCTCTTTTGAACTTTCCTCACCCTCGCCGGCGGACTTGAGGCCCTCTTTCATTAGTCCGGATATCGCCTGGGTTTCACGGTTCAGTGACTCCACGATGTCGGCGATGCCATTAGTGGCAGACACGGTTTTTTCTGCCAGGGATCGAACTTCGTCTGCCACAACAGAAAAGCCTCGCCCGGCCTCGCCGGCTCTTGCGGCCTCGATAGCGGCATTGAGAGCCAGCAGGTTTGTCTGCTCAGCGAGACCGTTAATGACGCCGACGATAGAGTTGACCTTCTCTCCGGTTTTGCTCAGCAGGCTTACCTGATCGTGGGTTTTCTGAATCCGCTCGGCAAGTTCGGTCATGGTTTTGGCGCTGCGCCTGACCACCTCGGCACCGGAATGGGCGGCCCCGTTGGCGCTCTGAACGGCGTCATTGACGGATTGGGTATACTGGGCAATATCCACTGCGGTGTGGGAGATCTCCTGAACCGCCGTCGCCGTTTGCTCGGTTTCATCTTCGACCTGTTCGCCGTTTTTTCCCATCTGATCGATCAGTGCGTTCAGTTCGGTCTGAAGCACTGACAGCGTCCGATTACCCTCGACGACCTGGCCGATAACATCCGAGACATCGTCCAGCATTTTGTTGGCCGCCTGGCCAAGGCGATTGAATTCATCATTCGGATTGCGGCCCGGCTCGAGGCGTTGGCTGAGGTCCCCGCCAGCAACCCGGGTCAGCAGGTTTACGGTCTCATTGAGTCGCCTGACCAGGGTGCTGGAGGCCGTCGTGAGTGTGAGTACGAGGATGATGACGACCGCTGCGGCGGTTGCAACGATGAGCCATGTTGAGGCTGTCCTGGCTGCGTCAGCCTGTTCGCTCGTTGCCACGATAATCTCCCGGCGGAGCAGGGTGTTCTGTTCCGAGATCAGATCCCTGATTCGAGTGCCGGCGCCCGCGAGCTGGTTCTCGATGGCGGACAGATCCGCGATCAGCGTCTCGGCGTCGGAAAAGGCATCGTCGAAGGCCTGTACCGCCTTGCCAATGTCGATTTCCTGCCAATCCATTTCTGTGACCGTGGCCTGCATCCGCTCCAATGCTTCCCGTGTGGTCTGGGCGTAGGTCGCGTCGAAGGTTGCCAGGTAATCGCGGTAGGTAGAGGCGATGGTGTTGATGTCGTCGTTGAAGATCGAGATGCTGATTTGACGGAGCCTCTCATCAATCGCATTGGACATCGTTGCTCTCAGGCCATCCGACGGCGTGAGCCCGAGTTGTTGGCTCAGGGCCAGCCATTGCGTGCGAAGTCGGGTATACTCCGCAACCTGTTTGTGGATTTGTTGTGCCGTGGTCTTTACGGCGTCGCCCGGGAGGGTTTGCGCTGATTCATTGAGTGCCGATGACTGGGTGGCCAGTGACGCCAGCCGCTCCTGATAGGTTTCAACCTGGTTTGGCTCCAGGCTTTCGCTCATTCTCTCGAGACCCAGCCAGTCGTTCAGCAGGGTGAGGGATGCTGATTCGTAGGCTCTCGCTTCGCTTTGGGCCTCGTACGCGTCCGATACCCTGCCAAGCCCGCTCAGTGATGCCAGTGTGGCAATGGCCAGGCCAATCAGTGTGGCAACAATCAACAACAGGAACTTCTGTTTCCATGACAGGGCCATTCTCATCCTCCGGACAATGTTATTTTTCTTCGCAAATAGCTGAGTTTAGACCAGTTCCGGACAAATGACGGCCCTTTTGACGACAACCGGGAATCCATGTCTGATCTCGCAATTTACCAATATCTGCTGATTGCACTGATTTTCGTCTGGAGTGGTTTTGTCCGTTCCGGGCTGGGATTTGGTGGTGCCGTTCTGTCCCTGCCATTCCTGCTGCTGGTTCTGGATCAACCGTTGGTCTTCTTGCCGATCATTGCGGTTCATCTTCTTGTGTTTTCTTCCCTGACCATCTGGATGAACAACCGCAGAGGGTCGGATGAGCAACGTCAGGCGGGAACGGGAACCGTCGACTGGCAATACCTCTGGCGAATTCTCGGCATGATGATCGTGCCCAAGCTGATTGGCGTGTTTGGCCTGATTACTATGCCGTCCGACATTCTCAGCGCCATCATATTCGTGATCGTGGCGCTTTATTCGGTCTCCTACATCGTTAACCGGCCGTTCCCCAGTGGCAGCAAAACGGTGGATGCGATCTTCCTGATGGTGGGGGGCTACATCAGCGGTACATCCCTGATCGGCGCCCCCCTGATCATAGCCGTGGCAGCCCAGCATTTGCCGAAAGAGAAACTCAGGGATACCTTGTTTGCCCTGTGGTTTATTCTGGTGCTGATCAAAATGGCCGCTTTCGTGTGGGCCGGCGTCGATCTTCAGCTTATCCACCACCTCTGGCTGTTGCCCTGTGCCGCGGTGGGCCATGTCATAGGGCTTTACGCTCACGACCGGATTCTCCGGGCAGAGACTCCGGTCTTCTTCCGGTTGTTGGGTACGGTGCTGCTGCTGGTGAGCAGCATCGGGATTGTCAGCGTCTTGTGGTAAGCGGAGTGGCGGGCTTCAGCCCGCGCGTCCGAACACCCTCTCGAAGAACCCAACCTCTCGTACGTCCGGAATCGGGAGGTTGTCGACTTCCTCCATGGCCCGTCGCCAGAATTTCTCGGGTTCATCCAGGTGGGCCACTTTAGCCCGCTCATCCGGGCTGTAGTGATTGTGTTCTCCGGCAATACCCTCGGCCATGAGGTCCTGGGTCCAGAGGTAGATCGCGGCGCGAACGGTTCTAAGCAACCTGCAATAGGCGTCGCGGCTCAGATTGATGGCCAGTTCGGCCGTCAGATTGATCTGCTTCTGCAGCACCGCCATCTCGTCTTTTTCCAGCAGCACCCGGTTGCCGTTGCCCTTTTTGCAGTTCACGCAGATTTTCTCAAGGGCTTTTACCCCCTCGGGCAGATCCATGTAACCGAATTCCTCTTTTTGCTGATCATCTACCGGTGCAGGAATCCAGCCGTATTGGGGAGATTTGGCAACGATGTGTCCGTGCAAACCACGCCGGTAGGGCGGTGCGGCTGCAACATCCTGGTAGCCGTCAAATTCGGTACGCAGCCAGGCCGCCATTTTCCGTTGGCGAAGCATCATGGCAAGGGTGATGGCTGAGGGCATGATCTCTTCGAGCAAATCGGAGGAATCCCGCGTGCGCTCGTCAAGATGGTTCACGGATGTTGACATTTCTCCTCCTCGACAACGGGGTTCCCGGTGTTCCTTCCCGTTGCACGTTTGTTGTTTTTGGCGTTCGGTAGTTGTATCTGTCATTGCCGGTGACTAAAAAGTAGTCAGATAATGTTGGGTGCGCCGTTGTAAAAAAGTTACTGCTTTGTAACTTCCGGTAATCAGCCAGACCACGGGAAGGGATCAAGACAATGAATCGGGATAATGGCTTCGAATCGCGCAGAGCTTCCATGGTGGATTATCAGCTTCGTGCCCGGGGAATCGAGTCGCCGCTGGTGCTGGAGGCCATGGGCCGGGTGGCACGTGAACGCTTCGTTCCCGAGCGCATGCGGGACTGCGCCTACGATGACAGCCCCCTGCCCATCGGGGCCGGACAGACCATTTCTCAGCCTTATATCGTAGCGTTAATGACAGAAGCCCTGGACCTGGAGGGCGGGGAAAGGGTTCTCGACATAGGTACTGGCTCCGGGTATGCCGCCGCGGTTCTAGGGTGCATTGCCGGTGAGGTGTTCAGTATTGAACGGGTAGAGGAACTGGCCGATCGCGCTGCCCGTACGCTTGCCGCCGAGGGGTTTGACAATGTCGAGGTTTGCTGCGGCGACGGCACCATGGGGTGGCCGGAGCACCAGCCTTACGACGGTATCGTCGTGGCTGCGGGCGCGCCAGCTGTGCCCGATTCGTTAAAGCATCAGCTTACAGTTGGCGGGCACCTGGTCATTCCGGTGGGCTCGGAGCATTCCGTGCAAACACTAATGCGCGTTACCCGCCTGGCAGAGGATGGATTCCGGACCGATAACCTGGGCGCGGTGAGGTTTGTCCCCCTGCTCGGCGAGCAGGGGTGGTCTTGACGGTCAGATCTGACGCGCTGGATCAGCTGCCAGCGTTTGTGCTTTCGAAGATCTTGTCGGCGGATGCCGCCACGAAACCCGAGTAGAGCTGGCCATCGGGTTTCGGATAACGCAGGGCAAACTCGTAGAAACAGCTGGGTATGGTCACTGTCTGGTCGGCAAACGCCACAGGTACACGGTCAGCCATGGTTGATGATTGCTCCAGCAGGTCTTCCGGCGAGCCCTTCACCTCCCCGCCAGATGCATTTACCTTGTAGCCATGAGCTTTCAGCAACTGGTTGATTTCCGGCACCGAGCGGAACTGGTCCAGATGGTTGATGCTGACCGTGAAATGGTTGGCGCGATAGCCCCAGGCGGCCATCCAGGCCGCGTATTCGCTTTCCTTCATCAACTCGCGGTAGGTGCCGTAATCGACTTGCCAGTGGCGCCCCGAATACAGGAAATCATCGGCGGCAACCGCTTCCGGCCTTACCTGTTCAACAAGCCGCTTCACCACAGACTGTAACTCCGGCGAACATTGCTCCACCAGCAGCTCGGAGATGAACACCTTGGGAAGCTCCAGGGAGGGGTGCTCATAATGCCTGGCATAGAGTTTCTTAGCCTCGAAATGGTATTCACCGCCCTGACGGTAGCCGAGGCTGAGAAAGTGCTCGGCCAGGGCGTCCAGGCGCACCGGATCCAGGTTGAAGGTTCGAAGCGCAATATGATCGTTGACGATGGCCTGCCCCTCTTCGGCGCCCAGGATTTTATGTATACGTTCGGCAGAGGGCGTCACCTGCCGATAGGACTCCCATAGCCTCTCGAACAGGGTGTCCGGATCAGTATGCATAGCGAATCTCCTCATTAGCCTGTTTGTGACGGGGCGGTTGGCGCTTCTGTGACTGCTTGCTGGTCTGGCCCAGGGGCAGGCAGCACACCAGACTGCCGTCGCCAAGGTCCAGTTGCTTTGCGATTTGCGGTTCCACCACAAGGTCATTGCTGTATGTGGCAGGCCAGACCTGATCGGTCACCGTAGCCCTGAATTCTGAACAACTGGCATTGGCAACTATAGCGGATTTACCGGTTCCTCCCGAATTGTCCGCCGGATCCTGTTGCCCGGTCACGGTGTTTGCCAGGAAGGTTTCCCGCACGCTGGCAATGTCTGACCTGCGGCATTCCAGGGTCGGTCCGCCGTCCAGAAGATCCACGAACCCCCGGTGGCGAAAGCCTTCGCGTTCCAGCATATGCCGCGCCGCACGGGTATCCTCGTGCACCTGACCGATAGCCGCGATGGCTTCTTTGGTCATCTGCCGGAGATACAAGGGTGTGGCGGGGATGAAGCGGTCAATGAAGCCGCTCTGGCCGCAGCAGGCCAGCTGTGTTGCAGACATGAAATCCAGATCCGCCACCTGGTGCCTGAGCCAGTCCCAGAACGGAGATTGACCAGAAGAATCTGAAACACCCCGCATTTCTGCGATCACGGTGTCTGCAAACCGCTTCGGGTGCAGTGCCATGAAGAGAAAGCGCACCCGGGAGAGCAGTTTTCCGGCATTGGCCCGTCTAAATTCAGGCCGAAGGTACAGCGAACAGACCTCGGTGCAACCGGTGTAGTGCTGGCAACGGGTCAGGCTTTCCTCAATCTGACGTTTCTGTCGATCTTCTGCGTGATGAATAACGGCATTGCGACGGAAATGGACGAGAGGGCGGTTGACGCCAGCGGCGGCTTCAATTCCGGTGGTGCCCATAATATCGCCGGTCGTGCTGTCCTCCAGCACGAAAAGATAATGTTCATCGCCTGGCTTCGTTACCGTTCGGGCGAAGCTTTCCACCGAGTGATCGATCTTTCGACTCAGGGCATCGCGATCCGGCATCAGCGAGGTGAAGCCAGGGCCGGATTCAGTGGCGATCTGTTCCAGGGCATCGAGATCCCTGGGGGCGATTGGTCGAATTATCATGGCGAGGATCCTGAGCTTTGTTTCGGCTCAGTATGAAAGTCGAGGCTGCCAGATTGCAGCTGCATAACGGTCGAAATGGTCTACAATAACGGCAAATTGATAAGGAGTCTTGACAAAATGATCAGTTCGCAGGATCAGAAGCTATTGATGCTGCTGAGGCAGAATGCCCGGGCCAGTATTACCGAGCTGGCGAAGGCCATGCATGTGTCACGGTCAACGGTACAGAATCGCATCGCGCGGTTGGAGGCCAGCGGGGTGATCCGCGGCTACTCGGTGCAGTTGGGTGGGGAGTTTTCTGCCAGCCAGGTGGAGGCGCACGTATCGATCAAGGTTTTCCAGAAACTGACCAGCCGGACCAATGCCGCACTGGAGGGGATCAGCCAGGTTTCGCAGCTGTTCTCGGTGAGCGGAGAGTACGACCTGATTGCCATCGTGCAGGCCCAGTCCCTGGAGGAGCTGAGCGCTGTGCTGGATGACATCGGCAATCTGGAAGGAGTTGAGAGGACCAACTCTGCCGTGGTCCTCGAAACCCGGTTCCGACGCTAGAAAATCCTGCTCCGATCAGGACCCCAGCATTCCGGCGTAGGCACTGTAGAAGAAGGCACCCGAACCCAGAAGAATGATGCCCCAGGCGGGAAAGATCAAAAACGAACGTTTTGCTTTGCTCATGGCCATATCCAATTTGCTCGGAAAGTGGAGTCACACTATTCACAGTAGCTCAAACTTGACAAATGTTACGAAAAATTTTGAGGAACAGCTCTCAGACGAGGATTAATTTGCCAATCGTGCGGGCACTAAATGCTATTGAGCGGGTCTGAAATGACGCTAGTATGAACAGGAATTGCAAACCAAAACATAAAGTAAAATAACAAAAAGGAGCCGTTTATGGCGGTAGATCCCCGGAAGCAGACCTCACTCCATTGCCTGTACTACTGGGCAGAGGAAACCCCCGATAACGTTTATCTTACCCAGCCGTACCCGGATGGCCGTGTCGAGGATATTACCTGGAAGCAGGCTGCCGACCAGGTGTCCAGGATGGCCGCTTACCTGAACAGCCTGGAACTGCCCGAGCCCAGCAATATCAGTATCCTCGGCAAGAACAGTGCGCACTGGATCCTTGCCGACCTGGCGATCTGGGCGGCGGGCCACGTTTCCGTGCCGCTCTATCCCACGCTCAACGGTGACACGGCCGCTTACGTGCTTGAGCACAGTGAGGCAAAGTTGTTGTTCCTCGGCAAACTGGATGGCACCGCGGACGGCTGGAACGACATCAAGAACCACATTCCGGACGACCTACCGATCATTTCGCTGCCCATGTCGCCACGGGACGACACCCCGAAATGGCTGGATATCATCGCCGACCAGCAACCGGCAGAGCCCAAATTGCCAGATCCGGACAACCTGGCCACCATTGTGTATACCTCGGGCAGCACCGGCCGTCCCAAAGGCGTCATGCACAGTTTCCGCACCATGATTTCGGTGGCCGATGGCCTGCAACAGTTGTTCCCGGTTTCCTCTGATGAACGCATGCTGTCCTATCTGCCGCTGGCTCATGTAGCGGAGCGCGCAGCGGTCGAAACACAGTCCCTCTATTACGGATTCCACCTCTACTTTGCGAATTCCCTGGATACCTTCCAGGAAGACCTGCAGCGGGCAAGGCCCACTCTGTTTTTCTCGGTCCCGCGTCTGTGGATGAAGTTCTATCTGGGTGTTAACGCAAAATTGCCACCGAAGAAGCAGAAGCTGCTCTTCAACCTGCCCATTATCAGCGGTCTGGTCAAAAAGAAGGTTCTGAAACAGCTGGGACTGGACTATTGCCGGGCAGCCCTTACCGGCGCGGCGCCGCTGTCAGCGGATATCGTCAACTGGTATCGCAATCTCGGGCTGGAGCTGTTGGAAGTGTATGGAATGTCGGAAAACTTCGGGTATTCCCACGCCAACCGGCCGGGTCAGGCGCGCGCCGGCTCTGTAGGTATGGCCAATCCTGGAGTTGAACACCGTATCGGCGAGGGTGGCGAGGTGCAGGTGAAAAGCCCGGGCCAGATGCTGGGCTACTACAAGAATGAAGAGAAAACCAAAGAGGACCTTACTGACGACGGCTTCCTGAAAACCGGCGATATGGGCGAAATTGACCGGGACGGTACCCTCCGGATCACTGGCCGGGTAAAAGATCTGTTCAAAACGTCCAAGGGCAAGTACGTGGTTCCGGTGCCCATCGAGAACCGCTTCAATCATCCCAAGGCCGAGGTGGTCTGTGTCGCTGGCGCGAACCAGCCTCAGCCTTGCCTGATGGTCCTGCTTTCCGAGGAAGCCCGGGATGAACTGGAAACCGGCGCTGATCGCGGTGAGCTGGAGCAGGAACTCGCGGCCGAGCTGGACGCGGTGAACGCGGAGTGCGAGTCCCACGAGAAGGTCGCATTTGTGGTTGTGGTCCGGGAACCCTGGACCATGGAAAACGGCATGCTAACGCCGACCATGAAGATCAAGCGGAACGTGATTGAAGACTTCTACAACCAGAAGATGGACGACTGGTTCAGCCAGAAGAGGAAAGTCGTCTGGGAATTTTGATCCGCTAACGCAAAACGCCGGTGGCCCCAAGGGTACCACCGGCGTTTTCAAATCCTTATGTTCTTTCTGTTCTCAGCCTGAGCGATCTCCCCGCTCATGCCAGACCCAGCTGCCGTTTAGTGGCCGCCCTGCATCTGGCTCATGTCCGGAGCAACGTTTGCTGCTTTCCGGTTGAAGTTCCGCATCTTACGACTGACAAACTGTACCGCCTGCTTTGCTGCAGCACGGGTATACTGGCGCCTGACCTCAGCACTGTTGTGGAGGATACTGGACGGCAGCGGGTTTACGGTTGCGATATGGTTCTGAGTCATAGCGCCTTCCTCCTTATTTCTGGTGAATTGATTAGCGATCTACCTTTAATTTACAGACGATTCTAAGGGTTCTTATTTGCAGCTCAAATACGTTAAAATCCCTACTCACGTTGCAAATATGCAGTAGCTATGGACTGGGATTATCTTCGATACATAAGGGCTCTGGCAATAGGTGGAACACTTGCCAAAGCCGGAGAATTACTGGGTGTGCACCAAACCACAGTTTTGCGTCGACTCGATCAGATGGAAGAGTCGATGGGGGTGCAGTTTTTTGAACGTAGCCGGGATGGATTGCATCTGACGCCGGTGGGCGAAACCGCGTTTCGGGAGGCCGAGCGGCTGGCCATAGAGATGGAAAATCTCGAGCGTAAACTGGTTGGTCAGGATTCAGCGCCGGTCGGCAAAGTGAGGCTGGCGGCCGAAGACGCAATGATGAATGCATTGCTCAGCCCGATCCTCGCCGAGCTGGTGCGCGAGTTTCCGGACATAGAACTGGAAACCCTGACCGACAACGACGTGGCCAATCTGAGTCATCGCGAAGCCGATCTCACCCTGCGATCGGAAAACAAGCCCCAGGCAACGCTCGAAGGCGAGCGGATTGCGGCTATCGAGTCTGCCGTTTATGGGTCTGCGCGTTATTGCCGGCGTCACCGCAATATGGACATCGAGAATCACCCGGAAGGTTGCCTCTGGATCCTGCCGGATGAAACCTTCAGCCATCTGGCCACTGGCCGGTGGTACAGGAAGCACCTGAAGAATGTCACTTCTTTCATTCGCTGCAACAGCTTGCAATCCATGCATGCTCTGGCGAAAGCTGGTGCCGGGCTGGCGGTTCTGCCCTGCTATCTGGGGGAGAGCACCCGCGAACTGCGCCGCTTGTCGGACCCGCTGGAAGGTGAAAGTGTTGATCTGTGGCTGCATGTCAATCAGGACACCCAGCAAATGGCCCGGGTTCGCATCGTCATGGAATACCTGGTTGAACGACTTCAGGCTCTGGAGTCCCAACTTGAAATTTCTTCGACTTTTTAGCGAGCATCAGCCGCAAAATGGCCAGAACTGGTACCAGCGCCAGCACTGGAACTCCTGCTCGCAGGTTTTGAGCTGGTTGTCATATCGGAAGGCCCGGTTCTGCACCCGTCCCGCCAGGTTCATGACGGACGGCTTTTGTTCGAAACTCCTGCGAGCGTAACCTCCACGGCCCTCATGGTAGGCAAGATACAGCTTCCTGGGTGCTGAATAGGGAATTCCCAGCTGTTGGTGGCTCAGTTGGTTGTACCAGCCTACGAAATCCAGCGCATATTCCATGTCGGTTCGCACGGTAAACCAGCCCTCGCCGTTGGCCACGAGATATTCCTGCCAGGCAGGGTCCAGTGCCTGGGCATATCCGTAGGCTGTTGTCGGCCTGGTCCAGGGGATAAATCCCCACAGCAGGGTTCTTGGCGGCCGGGCATGACTGCGGAACGAGGATTCGTAGTAGACGAACGCCATCTGGGTGGCGATGGGCGTGCCCCAACGTTGCTCGGATTCGCTGGCGTAGTCGTACCAGACGGGGTGCTCCCGGAAAATTTCGCAGACATCTTCGGGATTTGCCGGGGGATCCGGTGCCAGCAGGCTGAAGCGAAGGGTTGCCCAGGTGCCCATCAACAGACCGAGTATCGGGAGCCCATACCATCTGGCCCGGCTTTTCCAGATCTCCAGAGTTGTGCGCCGGCCTCTGTTTCGCCGGCGAGGTCTTTTCCGTATTCCTACCAAACCGTCATCTCCGGCCCCCCGGGATTGCTTGCCGCACGCATCACACCCATGGCATAAGGGAATCAACGACACGTTCTGGATGATAGGTAAATGATGCGATTTCCCCTAATTAAACCTCTTTTAGTCACAGCCCTGCTGATGACCGGTACTGCCCAGGCGGCGCCGGAAGCCCGGGAGGTGCTGGCAGTATCGCCTGTTGACGACATTGTGGCCCGCTACCCGGCGATGATGAGCCAGGGCATCCGTGAGGGGCTGAAGCAGAATGGTCAGCTCCCTCCGATGATGGCCAATACCATCGGCAACATTGTCAGCAGCGGCTTCAACTCGGTGGACATCGAGAAGCAGATCGTTAACGATCTGCAGGCCAGCCTCACCGACTCGCAGCTTCAGGCCGTTCATGACTGGTACGAAACCCCCGTGGCCAAAAAGATCTCCGCCGCCGAGATTGCGGCTTCCGAGCCCTCTGCCTGGCAGGAAATCCAGGCCAGCGCAGCGGAACTGAACAGCCAGTACAAAGGTACTCGCAGAGCGGACATGTTCGATCGGTTTGATCGGGCGGCCCGGGCAACAGAGAGCGCGGTAGATACCACTATCGCAGTCCAGCTCGGTCTGGCAACTGCGATGGCGGCGTTCAGCAGTGACTCGGCCAATTATGAACAGCTGCGCCAGCGCATTGAAAGCCAGCGCAGCATGCTCAGGGGCGTTGTTGGTCAGCAGGTTTACGACAGCTATCTGTACACCTACCAGAACATCGGTGCACAGGAGATGGGCCTGTACCTGGAGTTTCTCGAGAGCCCGGCCGGTTCAGCCTTCTCGAAGGTTGTGACCAACAGCATTCAGCAGGCAATCACCGAGCCGGTGGAGAGTATCGGCAAGCAGATGTCGCGGTTTCTCAGTCCGGAATCGCCAGGCGTTCAGTGAATCCTGCAAGCTCCCTGTAGACGTCGTCCCGTTTGCGCTCATAGCGATGGGAAAAGTGGAATGCAATCAGTTGCCGAACGTTCGCCGCGTTAGCGATGTCGGCACACGCCCTGGTGGTAAGGTGATGCGTTCGCCGGGCCTGATCCTCGTCCACCGCCATGAAGGAGGCCTCACAGAACAGCGTGTGGGCCCCCTGGGCCAGATTCGTCATTTTCCGGATGTTATCGGGGGTGTCGGCGAAATCCGTGCCGTAGGCAATTTTTTCCCCCGGCGCCTGAATCAGGAGCTTGCGGGCCAGATCCTCGGCGCGATAGGTGCACCTGGCGTCTGGTGAGATCAGTTCATCCGGCTGCTGGCGCAGAACAGCCATTTTCAGGTTATGTAGCCAGGGGCCGGGTGTCAGGCCTTCAGCCCGCAACCGGTCATTGCGCACCTGCAGCTTGCCAAAAGGTTGCAGGGCGAAAGCCAGAACAGGCGTGCCGTGGTCCAGCATGGCAGCACGAACCTGGAATTCCGGTTCCCGGAGCAGCACATCGCCAGGGATGGGCTGGTCTTCCAGCACCGTGGGCGTGCTGTCGCCGGCGGTTATTCTCCAGCGCTTCAGGTGGTCGCCGTGCCATTCGTGAACCACGAATCTCGGGCCCCGATCCTCCACGCGATCCCACAGAATACCGCTGATCAATCCGGTGATGTGCCGCACCAACCCTGGTGGTCCGAACAGCCGGCAGGGCGGGAAGTGACCGATCCGGCTGCGAAGAAACCACATGAATCCCCCGATATGGTCGGCGTGGCAATGACTGATGAAAACGTCAGTTACCTGGTGCGCAGACCGGAGTGGCATGCGCCCGGTATCGCCCAGATCAAACAGAAGACTGCGGGCTTGATGCAGAAGCCTGAGCTGCAATAAAGGGTCACCGCAAACACCGTTCACGAGGGACGCGACCACAGGCCCTGCACGCACTGCCACTTGCGGATCGCTGGTAACGCTGGTCAGGGCGCCCAACTCGACGCTGACCTGGACAGCACCATCGCTCTGTTGCTTGCGGCCCATGGGGTCTCCCGATTGATGAATTATTCGGTGAGTGGGATTTGTGCAAAGCTGGAATAGGGTCCAATCTCCCTAGTATATGCCAGTGAGGAGTGCCGTTATGGATTTCAACGCCTATCAGAAAGCCTTGTCCTCACAATTGAGGGGGGTGGAATGTCCGTTTCCAGAGCAGGAACTTGCGGAGCGTCTGGCCCGTGTCCGGGACATGATGGCCCGGGAGGATTTTGGTGCGCTGCTGCTGACTGATCCTTCCGACATTTTTTACCTGACCGGTTACAGCACCTTTGAGGTGTCTGTGCATGTGGCCCTGGTGGTTACCCAGGAGGACCTTCTGTTGCAGGTGCCTTCCATTGAAATGGGGCCAGCCATGGTGACCACCCGGGTTGCCCGGGTCAGCGGCTACCGCTGGGAAGGCATCGGTGAAGTGCTCGAACCACTGGTCCAGGCCCTTAACGACGGCGTGGAAACGGTGGGCATTGATGCCTGGCACGGGTCCCTGCGCCATGGCGTGCTGGAAAGCCTGAAGGCACGAATGGCAAGCGTTCGGTTTCTGAACAACGGCGGTCTGTTGAAACAGATCCGGATCGTGAAGTCGGATGCCGAAATCCGTTTTTTGCGGGAAAGCGCGCGGATCACCGCCGAAGGTCTCAGGGCAGCCGTGGCCGCGGTCCAACCGGGTGTCACCGACAATGACATCGCCGCCGAAGGTGCCCGGGCATTGCTGGAGGCTGGCAGTGAGTTTATGAGTATGCAGCCGATTGTCGTGACCGGGCGTCGAAGCAGCGTAATCCACTGCAATCACAAGCGTACGGTGGTGCAGGAAGGCGATCCGGTGTTTCTGGAATTCGGATCAGCCTGGCACCGCTACACCGCCCCGATGATGCAGTCTGTCGTGGCCGGGGCAAGGCCCTCTTCTGAAATGAGAAAGGTGCATGACGGCTGCCGGCGGGTTGTCGACACTCTGCTGGCATCGGTCCGCCCGGGGGTAACCTTCGATCAGGCCGCCCAGGACGCAGAGAGAGCACTCCAGCCATTGGCGGGCAAGGTGTTCTTCTCCGGCGTCTTCGGCTACACGGTGGGCGCACAATTTCCACCCTCCTGGGTAGAGGGCTCGGGCTTTATTGCCAGGGGCGGCAATATGGAGTTCCGACCCGGCATGGTCTTCCATCTTCCCATCTGCTTGCGCATCCCGGGGCAGTGGGGCATTGGGTGTAGTGAAACCATTCTGGTTACCGAAGATGGCGCAGAACCGATCACGAATAACCCCTGGACGCTTGGGTAATCCGGCCCGCCAATAAACAGGAAGGGCGCAATGAGTAGCGAAGCAGCACCGGCCAGCAACGGCAGTTGCCGGCCGATGGTTGGTATTCCCGGTATTAAACCAGGAATCATCAGCTACGGCTGGTCACTTCCAGCAGGTGATAGCCGAACTGGGTCTTGATCGGACCGATGACCGTGTTCAGTTCGCTGTTGAACACCGCCTTGTCGAACTCCGGCACCATCTGGCCCGGGCCGAAGGACCCCAGGTCGCCGCCATTGCGGCCGGAGGGGCATGAGGAGTGCTGCTTTGCCACTTCGGCAAAGTCCTGACCGCCTTCAATCGCCTTCTTCAGTTCTTCACATTTCGCTTCGCTGTCTACCAGAATGTGGCGCGCTGTTGCCTGTGCCATGATCAATGTCCTTGTGTCGGATGAATGGGTACATCAGAACGGGAATGCTGCCCGCACAGCTCGCCGGAGGCAAGCCTTTTTATCCGTGTTTCTGCGGCCTCACAGTCCAAGGGGCAAACCTGTACAATGCCGGCTTTCTTTTCGCCGGCGTCCGCCCGGCCCCACATCGACAGGTTTGTTTCTTGATCTCCACCGCCAATATCACCATGCAATTCGGGGCTAAACCCCTGTTTGAAAACGTCTCCGCTAAATTCGGTAACGGCAACCGCTATGGCCTGATCGGGGCCAACGGCTGTGGCAAGTCCACACTGATGAAAATCCTGGGTGGCGACCTGGAGCCATCCGCCGGGCAGGTCATGCTGGAGCCCAATACCCGCCTGGGTAAATTGCGGCAGGACCAGTTTGCCTATGAAGACTGCTCGGTCATCGATACCGTGATCATGGGCCACGAAGAACTCTGGAACGTCAAAAAAGAGCGTGACCGGATCTATTCCTTGCCCGAGATGAGCGAAGAAGACGGGATGGCCGTGGCGGACCTGGAAGTGCAGTTTGCCGAGATGGACGGCTACACGGCTGAATCCCGCGCTGGCGAGCTACTATTGGGCCTGGACATACCGCTGGAGCAACACGACGGCCCCATGAGTGCCCTGGCACCTGGCTGGAAGCTGCGGGTGTTGCTGGCCCAGGCGCTGTTCTCCGATCCGGACGTGCTGCTGCTGGACGAGCCCACCAACCACCTGGACATCAACACCATCCGCTGGCTGGAAAACATCCTGGTGGCCCGCAACAGCACCATGATCATCATCTCCCACGACCGCCACTTCCTGAACAGCGTGTGCACCCACATGGCGGACCTGGACTATGGCGAGCTGCGCCTGTTTCCGGGCAACTACGACGAATACATGACCGCCGCCACCCAGGCCCGCGAGCGCATGCTGGCGGACAACGCCAAGAAGAAGGCCCAGATTGCCGAGCTGCAGCAGTTCGTCAGCCGCTTCTCCGCCAACGCTTCCAAGGCTAAGCAGGCTACCTCCCGTGCCCGCCAGATCGACAAGATCCAGCTGGAAGAGGTTAAGCCGTCCAGCCGGGTAAGCCCGTTTATCCGTTTTGAGCAGGCCAAGAAACTGCACCGACAGGCGGTGACCGTGAAAGATCTCTATAAGGGCTTCGGTGAGGAATGTGTGCTGTCCAAGCTGAACTTTCAGATCGAAGCCGGTGAGCGTGTCGCCATCATCGGCCCCAATGGCATCGGCAAGACCACCCTGTTGCAATGCCTGGCCGGCGCCTACACCCCCGACAGCGGCGAGGTGAAGTGGACCGACAGCGCGGAAGTGGGCTACTTCGCCCAGGATCACACGGCGGACTTTGCCGACGATGAAACCCTGACCGACTGGATGGCCCAGTGGACCAAGGGTGGTGAACAGCTGGTGCGTGGCACCCTGGGGCGCATGCTGTTTTCTGGGGACGACATCGGGAAATCGGTGCGGGTGATTTCAGGCGGCGAGCAGGGGCGGATGCTGTTCGGCAAGCTGATTCTGCAGAAGCCCAATGTGATGCTGATGGATGAGCCGACGAACCACCTGGATATGGAGTCCATCGAGGCGCTGAACCTGGCGCTGGAGAACTATCCGGGTACACTGATTTTCGTTAGCCATGATCGGGAGTTTGTTTCTTCCCTTGCGACTCGAATTATTGAGCTTAAGGCTGATGGGATGACTGACTTCAGTGGCTCTTATGATGATTATCTTCGGAGCCAGGGGTATCTCTAAGCCTTTTAGTTGAATTCCAAAGCTTGGGGGCTGGGCAGCCGGGGAGGGCTGTCCAAAACACGCTCCTTGCGGCACGTCCATGTGACGCTTGGGCTCCGCCATCCATGGCTCCGCACAGTTTTGGACAGCCCTCCCCGGCTGCCCGACCGGACTTCTGTGCGGGCCTCTAAAAAAAGAGAATCCAGTATGGATGAGACCGGGATTATTACTGCTACCCGCAAATGGGTCGAAGACGTGGTCGTTGGCTATAACCTTTGCCCGTTCGCCAAACGGGAACTGGTTCGGAACCGGGTCCGTTTTGTTGTGTCGGAAGCAAAAACCGAGGACGAGCTGCTGCAGGCATTGCACTCGGAACTTCAGCGACTGGAAGACGAACCTGAGATCGAAACCACACTGTTGATTCACCCGGGTGTATTGCAGGACTTCGGGCCCTACAATGAGTTTCTCGATGCCGCCGATGGTTTGTTGTCGTACCTGGATATGGAAGGCGTGTACCAGATTGCCAGTTTCCATCCAGACTACCAGTTTGAGGGCACAGAGCCCGATGCGGCGGAGAACTACACCAATCGTTCACCGTTTCCGATGTTGCATCTGCTAAGGGAAGCCAGCCTGGAAGCGGCGATTAATAGTTATCCTGATGTGGATGCTATACCCCAAAGAAACATCGAGTTGATGGAGAAACTGGGAGCGGAGAGGATGCGGAAAATCCTCGTTAGCTGCGTGGAGAACTCGCCGGAAACAGGGGAGTAGGATCAGGAGCCGGTGGGCAGGGCTTTCCAAAACTGTGCGGAGCCATGGATGGCGGAGCCCAAGCGTCACATGGATGTGCCGCAAGGAGCGTGTTTTGGAAAGCCCTGCCCACCGGCGAATGCACGGATCCTAAGGCCCGGGCGGTTAACTCGGATATAACGGCATAGTTGCAAACCAGATCAACCAGAAGAGTCAGAGCAAATGGGACTGCTTTTCGAGCAAATTGACAGCCAGCCTTCGGTGATCGGTGAGATCACGCTTCGCCGGCGCCGGATTCCTGCTATTGGTGACCGGGATATCTACGAGGTGAAGCTGGGCGAGGAATTCCTGATGTCCAGCATGTTCGTGGATGCTGAAGTAGCCCTCTCGGATATCGGACTTGGCGAAACCGAGGGTGACGACCTGAATGTGGTGGTCGGTGGCCTGGGCCTGGGTTACACCGCCGTGGCCGCGCTCAGGCATGAGCGGGTTGCCGAGCTGCTCGTGGTTGAGTACCTGGAACCGGTTATCGGCTGGCATCAGCAGGAGCTGGTGCCGCTGGGCAAAGACCTGAATGCCGATCCGCGGAACCGCTATGTTCATGGCAGCTTCTTCGACCTGGCAATTGCCGATCCTGCAGAGGGCGGTTTCGATCCTGAGAACCCCGGCAAACAGTTCGATGCCATCCTCCTGGACATCGACCATTCACCCCGGGCGCTGCTTCACGATTCAAGCGCCAGCTTTTACACCACCAACAAGCTGCGCCTGATGGCCCGGCAACTGAAGCCCCGGGGCGTGTTTGCCATGTGGTCGAACGAGGGCGAGGATGACGAGTTCATGGCCGTTCTCAACGAAGTGTTCACCGATGTGGCCTGCCATGTCGTATCCTTTTTCAATCCATTTCAGAACAGGGAATCGTTTAACACCGTGTATGTGGCCCGCAAGCCGGGCTGAAAACCGGAGTCTGTATGTCTTTGACCACGCACCGTAGCCGACCTTTCAGTTCCAGCCAGCGTCTGCCCGAGCCGGAGCAGCCGCCGGTGTTGCATGAGCCGGAGGAGGCCGGGGCGTTGCTGGCGGAGTTTATCCATCGCTACCCCCGCTTGCTGATTCTGACCGGTGCCGGGGTCAGTACCGATTCGGGCATCCCGGATTACCGGGACGGCGATGGCGCCTGGAAGCGCAAGCAGCCGGTTCAGCACAAGGCGTTCATGGAAGACTTCTACACGCGCCAGCGCTACTGGGGCCGCAGCCTGATTGGCTGGCCGGTGATGCGCAACGCGAGGCCCAATCCCTCCCATCATTACATCTCCGATCTGGAGTTGCTTAATCACAGCAGCCTGGTGGTTACCCAGAATGTCGACCGGCTTCACCAGAAGGCGGGTACCCGGGCGGTAACGGATTTGCACGGGCGGGCCGATGAGGTTGTGTGCATGAGTTGCGGCTACCGTTGCCCGCGGGATGAGGTGCACGATCGCTGCGCCGATCTGAACCCGGGCTTCCAGAAATACACGGCCGAGACAGCGCCGGACGGTGATGCCGATCTGGATGTGGATTTCGAGGATTTCCGGCTAGCGGATTGTCCGAAATGCGAGGGGATTCTTAAGCCCGACGTGGTGTTCTTTGGTGACTTCGTTCCGAAAGACAGGGTGTATTCGGCCCTGGATACGCTGAAAGCCAGTGATGGCCTTCTGGTGATCGGTTCGTCGTTGATGGTGTACTCCGGCTTCCGTTTCTGCCGGTACGCCAATGAATGGAACAAGCCCATTGCCACCCTGAATCTGGGGCGGACACGGGCCGAGGATCTGGTGGATCTGAAACTGAACGCAAGGATCGGGGAGACCCTGAAGGCCTCCCTCGATCAGTTATAACGGTGGTTACATCAGGTTGTAGATAAATACCACGGTCACCGCTACCGGCGTCACAAAGCGCACGGTGATCAGCCAGAGATTGAACATGCCTGGAGACAGGGACAGTTCCTTTTCCATGGCCTGGCGCGACATCACCCAGCCTGCGAACAGGGCCACAAGCAAACCACCCAGCGGCAGCATGATGTTCGCGGTGAAGAAGTCCAGCAGGTCGAAAATGGTCTTGCCTTCCAGCATGGGCACAAAGCCAAGCGGAGCGAAGTCAGCCCACAGGTTCAGGGACAGAATGGAGGCGATACCCAGTCCCCAGCAGACGAAACCTGCACCCAGTGTGCTGACGGTGCGGTTCATGCCTTTACGCTCCTCCAGCCATTCGACGATGGGCTCCAGCAGTGAGATCCCGGATGTCCAGGCGGCGAAGATCAGCAGGACAAAGAACAGGGTGCCGAACAGGGAGCCCATGGGCATCTGACCGAAAGCCAGCGGCAGGGTCTGGAAAATCAGGCCCGGGCCGGCTCCCGGCTCAAGGCCGTTGGCAAACACGATCGGGAAAATGGCCAGGCCCGCCAATAGCGCCACACCGGTGTCGATGACCGACACGGTCATGGAGGTCTTGGCGATGGAAATATTCTTGGGCAGGTAGGAGCCGTAGGCCATCATCACTGCCATACCCAGGCTCAGGGTGAAGAACGCATGGCCCAGAGCTACGAGGATTCCGGACGTTGTGAGCTTGGAGAAATCAGGCTGAAACAGAAACGCAGCGGCCTGGCCAAAGTGCCCGGTGGTCATTGCATAACCCACGACAATCAGCAGGAGCACGAACAGGGCCGGCATCAGGATGCTGACCGCCCGCTCAAGACCCGAGCGAACACCCCTCACAACCACAACCATGACCAGTGCCATGAATAGCGTATGCCAGGCGAGCAGTGTGGTGGGATCACTCAGCAGACCCGAGAAAATAGCGCCGACGGCGTCAGCAGTCTGGCCCGTAAGCTGGCCGCTGGCGGTTGTGCCCACGTAGGAAATGGCCCAGCCGCCAATCACCGAATAGAACGAGAGAATAAGGAAACCTGCCAGAATACCGATGGCACCGACCAGCTTCCAGGCCGGGTTGAGGCCGTCCCGTTCGGCAATCAGGCTCAGGCTCTTGACGGGGCTTCGACCGCCGCGACGACCGATCATGACTTCCGCCATCATGATGGGAATACCCACAACTGCGATGCACAGCAGATAAACCAGCACGAAGGCGCCGCCCCCGTTTTCGCCGGTCACGTAGGGAAATTTCCAGATATTGCCCAGGCCCACGGCGGAGCCGGTAGCGGCAAGAATAAAGGCCAGACGTGATGACCAGAGCCCGCGTTGGGCGTTTGAACCTTCAAGCGCCCCCGAATAGGCGGCGGAATCTGAAGAAGTGACGGACATAACTATCTCCCGGAGTATTTGTTTTTGTATCAGGGTTTAAGAGGGAAGCTGCAGCTGCCTGCAGCTTCCTGAGGGGTGCGCCGGTGTCAGCTCAGCCGGTGCGAGCCAACCGCTCGGGTGCCAGGCTGGCTCCGACGGTGTGCTTTTTGAACCGTTCTTCCGCCAGTTCGTTGGCGATTTCCCCGGTGGGGCGCTCTGAGCGGTCGGAACGGTTGAAGATTTCGGTCAGGGTGTCCCCGATGGTCTCGACGTGGGCCCGAACGGTTTCCGGAGTGGCGCCAGTGCGCTCGTAGAACACATCGATGATGCCACCGGCGTTGATGGCAAAATCCGGCGCATAGAGGATGCCCCGGTCCCGCAGCATGGCATCATGCTCCGGGTGCTCCAGCAGGTTATTGGCGGCGCCGGCGACAATCCGGGCCTGCAGCCGGGGAATGCTGTGATCGTTCAGTACCGCGCCCATGGCACAGGGCGCAACCACGTCGACCGGCAGGGAAAGAATGTCCTGGGCGGCGGCCGGTCTGGCTCCCAGCTGATCCACTGCCCGCTGCATGTTGTCCTCGTGGATGTCATACACCCAGAGATCAGCGCCAGCGTCCTTGAGGTGCCTGGCCAGCCGGAAACCGACATTGCCGATGCCCTGGATGGCAACCTTCAAGCCGGTGAGGTTATCCCGCCCGAGTTTGTGTTTCACTGCTGCCTTCAGGCCAATAAAAGTCCCATATGCAGTTGCCGGTGATGGGTCGCCGTTACTGGGATTGCCGTCGAAACCGGTCCGCGAGGCGATGCCGGCAACGTGGCCAGTGTGTCGGCCCATGATTTTAAGGTCCGGTACGCTGGTGCCTGAATCCTCTGCCGCAATGTACTGACCGCCCAGACTTTCCAGGTGGCGGCCCATGGCCTCCATCAGCGCTTCGGTTTTCTGTTTGCGCGGGTCGCCAATAATCACCGACTTGCCGCCGCCCAGATCCAGGTTGGCGAGGGCCGACTTGTAGGTCATGCCCCGTGAAAGCCGCAATACATCGCGCACCGCCTCTTCATCGGAGGCATAGGGAAACATCCGGCAGCCACCCAGTGCGGGGCCGCGGGAAGTGTTATGGATAGCAACGATGGCCTTCAGGCCGCTTTCGGGATCGCAGAAAAAGGACAGATGTTCGTGGTTATCGAACTCGGGATGGCTGAATAGCATTGTGAAATCCTCTCCCACTGGGCCGGATCTCGGCATGAGCGGGTATCTTGTTCTTGTCGACCGGCTTGTGGCCGGCGTTTCGATTTCAGGTGTCCGCTTTTCGCTTGGGGGTTACCCATTGAAACTGCCCTTTTGGGGCTGAACGAAAAACAAACTAGCCGCATTTAACGTTAACGTCAACATGCAAAAGTGAACTATTCGGTGCGGTGGTTGTTCTTCGGTTTACAGGCTTTCCTGGAAAGTTTCGGCGTAATCACGGGTTTATCTATTCGCGCTTTCTGCTCGGATCTGGTCCATTAGTCTCAGATCTGGTGGTTTCTGCGGGAACTACCTATACGCGTTTGGGGGAAACTGGCCTAGTTTCCCCTGATGTCTGTCGCTTCCTATTCTTATCAGCTTCAGCCGGCCCGGGTACGGGTGGAGTTTTTCCGGCTACTTCCCATCTCCTTGTTTGTGGTGGCGTTCGGCGCTGCCTTTGGGTTGGCCGCTACCCAGAAAGGTCTTGAACCACTTCAGGCCGTGCTGATGAGTGCCACGGTCTTTGCCGGGGCCTCCCAGTTTGCCGCCGTCGATATGTGGGGCGCTCAAGTCTCTGTCCTCCCAATGATTGCCGTGGTCTTCGCCATTAACTCCCGCCACCTGCTTATGGGCGCTTCCCTGTACCCGATGCTCCGAGATGTATCGCCTGGCAAGCGCTATGGCCTTTTGCTGCTGCTGACAGACGCCAACTGGGCGGTGTCTGCCCAGGAATATCAGAGTGGCCGGCGCAACCTGGAGGTGATCCTCGGCGGTGGTATGGCCCTTTGGCTGGCGTGGATCATCGGTACTGGCCTGGGCGTCTACTTTGGTGGGCTGCTACAGAATCCCAAGGCCCTCGGGCTGGATATGGTGCTGGGCTGTTTCCTTTTGGCCATGGCTTTGGGCGGCAAGAAATCACCCAGGGTGCTTGTGGCCTGGACAGTGGCAGCATTAGCATCACTGGCGGCCTGGAAGTGGCTGCCGCCCAATACCCATGTGGTGGTCGGCGCCCTGGCAGGTGGAGCTATCGGATTTTTCTGGCTGGAACAAAAGCCTGCTACGGATGGAAATGATGTAAGAGGTGGGGAAGCCAGCGACCATGACCATTGAAACCACCACCGCGGGCATTCTCCTGCTGATCGCGATCATGACGTTTGTAACCCTGGCGACCCGTTTCGGCGGTGCGTTCGTCATGTCGTTCGTAAAGATCAATCCCCGCATTGAGAGCTTTATCAACACCATGGCCAGCTCGGTTCTGATTGCCATCATTGTGCCCATGGCTTTCAGCGGAGACCTTGGGGCAGTGGCAGCCCTGATTGTCACTGCGGTGATCATGCTGGCCCTGCGCAAGCCGCTGCCGGCGATAGCGGCTGGCATCGCCGCTGCCGGTATTGTGCGCTATCTGAACTGAACGCCCGAACCTGAGGCGATCAAAAACTGCTCAAGTCTGGTGCCGCCCGGCCGATATACCTGTGTAGTGACCACAGGTACCCGAAGCCATGATTTCCTCCAGCCAGATTTCGCTTTTCCAGGACAGTTCCCGCCAGGTATCGGCTTTCGACAGCACCCAGCTGCGCATCAACCGGCAAGCGCTAGCGCCCCGGGCTAATGAAAATGCGGTGGGCTCTGAACTGACGCTCATGCGCCAGGCTGCCTACCGTTACAGCAGCCAGGAGCAGCTCGCGTTCAGTGGAAGCAGCACCGTGACGGGTGACGGTCAGCAGAGCGTTTTCACCAGTGCACAGCTGGCCGAGAAAACCTCAGAGCTGTTCCTGATGGGCCAGCAGGCGCTGAGCGTAAGCCGTGCGGCTCTGGGCGGTGATGCTGGCGTCGAGGGTCGTGGCAGCCTTTCGGTTTCCGCCGGGCGCTACATGTTCTACTCCGAGAGCGAGTCCAGAAGCTTTGCCTCTACCGGCACCATCAGCCTGGAAAATGGCGAAACCATTGATTTCACGCTCTCCCTGCGGCAGTCGCAGTCCCGCACTTACGAGTATTCCGAGCTGGTCCAGATCCAGGAACGGCCGCTTACCGATCCGTTGGTGATCAACTTCGGCGCGGCCACCGCCCGCCTGACCGACACCCTGTTCGAGTTCGATCTGAACGGCAACGGCGAAACCGGGCAGTTTGCCTCGCTGGGCAGTGGCAGCGGCTATCTGGTGCTGGATCGCAACGGCAACGGCAAGGTGGACGATGGCACCGAATTGTTTGGTCCCCAGAGCGGTTCCGGCTTCGGCGAGCTGGCCCGGTTCGATGACGACGGCAACCGGTGGATTGATGCCAATGATGAGATCTTCAAATCGCTGTCCGTTTGGGTTCAGACCGCCGATGGTTCAGAGGCTCTGAGGTCCCTGGAGGAGGTAGGCGTTCAGGCCCTCTACGTCGATAGCGTGGACGACCGATTCACTCTGGCGAACAGTCAGGGCGTGCCCCTGGGCCAGATCAAGGGTTCCGGTATTTACCTGACGACCGACGGCGAAGTCCGCACCCTGGAAGAAATCGATCTTGCAGAGCAGAATACCGCCGACGCGCCGGCCGCGGAGACCGTACTGAGCTCTGACCGCGGCTCACCAGATCGCGGCGGTAACGGCCTGGTTGAGGCTCGGGTGGAGGCTATCCGCTCGGCACTGGAGAAGCTGAACGAAATCCGCGAAAAGCAAAAAGCGTTTATCGAAGAGTCCAAAGACGCGGGCAAGCCCGAATCACCGCTTGATGACTACCTGAAGCTCATCGATAAAATGCGGCTGGAAATGCTGAACAGCCAGGATGAGAAGAAGCAGGCTGCGAGTCGGTATCTGGAGTTTGCCAGCCTATGACTTCCGGATCTGGAGTATGAAACAGGCGGGCAGGGGTTCCCAAAAAACGCTGTAAATACTTCCCTGTACGCTTGGCTCCGCCATCCCTGGCTCCGCACATTTTTGGGAACCCCTGCCCGCCTGTTTCCCGTGCCTAGGGACTGACTTCTGGCATCGGGTTGGTATTTCTGAGTGCCAGTTCCCCAATGCCGGGTAGCTTGACTCCGAGCGCCAACGGGTTAATCCCGAAAGAAAGACCCAAAAGGTTCAGTTCCAGCCCTTCGCGGACACCTGCCAGCACGCCAAAATACCCGCCCAGCGAAACCTGGTAACCAGCGCCACCCGGAACCTCTGCGAACACCCGATCGCCCAAGTAGTCCTTGCCAATAGCGTGGTTGGGCAAAGCGACATCAAGTCCAGGAACCTCCCGTATCACCCAGGCCACGAAGGTATTGCTGTTGGGGTCCGGCCAGGCTTCGTATTCGGTCGGGTAGGGGTAGGATTCCACTGCCCGGTAGATGTCGGGAATAAGCTTTTCTGCCTCTTCTCCGCGGATATCAGCATAGAGTTCCGGTTTCGCACCATACCAGTGTCTGTCGGGTTCGCCCGGGCGGGAATTGACCACGTAGCTGCGCCAGCCAGTAACCTCATGAACCCGGTAGTGGCTGGCGCCTTTTTCCTTTGTGGCTATCCAGGTATGGACTGCAAAGTAGCCTCGCCAGCTCCAGGCCCGAGCCCCGTAGACCTGGACGATGGCTTCGTCGGCCTGTTCGGGCAGGGGCGCAATGCGGGCGCTTTCCCGGGTTGCTGTCTGCCAGCTCTCCGCTCCCTGCAAGCTGCCGCTGGTGGCCAGCAGGATTGGGCCGGAAAGCAGCAGGAGCACCGCACCGACAAACCAGCTGGTGTATTTCAGAAATCGTTTCATGAATCCAATCCAGAAAGTGAGGGTATCCGGGACTCGCCGGGGCTCAGAAAGTTCCGGATGGCGTTATTCATTGTAGTGAACAAGTACGTCCTTCGTCTTGTTGCGGATGAGGACTGTGCCGGGCTGTAGTTTGCTGGCATCAGGCTTGTCTTCTAGGCTGAAAACTACAAGCTGCAATTTTAAGGAGGGTTCCATGTCTGACCATCATGTCTACAAAAAAGTGGAAATTGTTGGGTCTTCCAAGAAGAGCATTGAAGACGCCATCGAGAACGCACTGGAGGAGTGCGGGAAGAGTGTCCGCAACATGGAGTGGTTTGAGGTAACCGAGACCCGCGGCCACATCGTGGATGGCAAGGTTGGCCATTATCAGGTGGTTATGAAAGTAGGGTTTCGTATCGCTGACAGCTAAGGCTGGCGGGTCCTCAGCTGCTTCGAATGGTCCGGTGCCGGATAGACGAAACCAACTGGTTCATCAGTTCCCGGGCCTCGCCCTCATGCAGGCTGTGGCATTTTTCCTGCAATACCCGGCGGTCGTGGTTGGATGAGGCGCTGGTGACGTCCTTGAGCAGATCCAGATACTGGCAGGCAGCCAGGTGGGCCTTTATTTCCGCATCGATCAGCCGGGTAACCAGTTCATCAACGGATTCGGTGCAGAACGGACGGTTCCGGTTCAACAGGTTGCGTGCCTCCAGGGCAGCATTGCGGGCTTCCAGTCTGAGTTCGCCGGCGGCCTCGCCCGCTTCAACCGCCCTCAGGAACATGCCTAGGCGTTCATGAAGATGCCATACCTGGGGCCATATCTTGCTGTAGGCTTCCACTTCTGTGTGATAACGGGCTTCTTCAACCGGCGAGCCTGACGCTCCGTTGCCGGCCTCCCCGGGACGATTGAACTGCGCGACTCTTATATCGTCCACTTCCCGCCATAGGGTGTCCGAGCGCTCACGCAGCGCTGTCAGTTGCTCTTGGTATCGGCGTCTTGCCCCTGAACCCAAAAACAGGGCAATGAGCGCCAGGCCCAGCGCTCCGGCGGCAAGAAGGAGCGGCAGGCCACCTGCCGATACCGTGCTCCAAAATGGGTCTGCATCCATAATATCTGACCCCTGCGCAAATCCTGTCTGGGTCTTTCAGTATAGAAGTTAATCCTGCGTCTGCTGTCGAAAGGGTAGGACAGATTGTGCGTCTTTGAAGTAACCGAGGACGTGTTCGGCTTCTTCATGGGTGAAGTTTTCTATCGCCTCGCGGAAGCCGGGGTGAAGGATTCCGTGCCAGGAATGGGTAATCACCGGTTCAAAGCCGCGCACCAGTTTATGCTCGCCCTGGGCGCCGGCGTCAATGTGGCTGAGCCCCAGCTCCATGGCCAGCTCGATGCCCTGGTAATAGCAGGTTTCGAAGTGCAGGTGGTTGTATTCGTCCAGGCACCCCCAGTAACGCCCGTACAGGGTGGTTTTGCCCGCCAGGAACAGCGCCCCGGCAATCATTTCACCTTCGCGCTGGGCGATCACGAGGTGTACATGTTCGGGTAACTGTTCCCGAAGCAGCTCAAAGAAGCGCTTGTTGAGGTACGGCCGCTGGCCCCGTTTCAGGTAGGTAGCCTGGTAAAACACATAGAAGGCAGACAGCACATGCTCGGGAATATCCCGGCCGTGGAAACGGGCAAAGGAAATGCCCTGTTCAGCAACCTGGCGACGTTCCTTGCGTATGGATTTTCGCTTGCGGGACGTCAGAGCTGCCAGGAAATCCTCGAAGTTCCCGTAACCGTGGTTGTGCCAGTGGAACTGGCATCCAATGCGGTGTAGCTCCTGGTCATGCTGGAGAAGTTTCTGGTCGTCGCTGTCCGGAAAGAGAAGGTGCCAGGAGTGGGCGCCCAGTTTGTCGGTCAGCGTGTCCAGCAGATCATGAATCTGCTCGGGCGTCAGTTGTTCCCGCAGGTCCGGGGCCAGCAACAGTCGGGGCCCGGCAGAAGGCGTAAACGGGATGGCGATCAGCAATTTCGGATAGTACGCAAGGCCATGTCGCTGATAGGCATCGGCCCAGGCCCAATCGAAAACATACTCCCCCATGGAGTGGCTTTTCAGGAAAGCCGGTGCCAGTCCCACGATTTTGTCGTCCGACTTGAACACAAGGTGGCTGGGAGACCAACCGGTGGCTTCGGACGTGCAGCCGGAGGCTTCGAGAGCCTGGAAAAACTCGTAGCGAAGAAAAGGATTGGTGCAGCCCGCCAGTCGTTCCCACTCTCGTGCGGGAATGTCGTTGATGCTGGCGCAGGTTTCCAGGGTAAAAGTCGCTTGTCCGGATTCTGGCATGGTGCGGGAAAACTCCTGTGTGTACCCGTTACCATACGTCAGAACATGGCTTTTGATCACCCTCGGCGGCCCTCCGGAACCTCGTCTGTGACTGTGTAAAGGTTCTGCAAAGCGGGCAGGGCCAGCCCGGCACTATACCCCGAGCGTGTTAGACTTCATCCAGCTATGGTGGCCGGCACGACAGTTGGAGAGGCAAGATGCAGAACAGGGTGTTACTGGTCGAAGACGATGATGAATTACGGCAACTGCTCGCACGTTACCTGACCAATCAGGGGTTCACCGTTCGCGAGGCGGCAAACGGGCGGGACGGACTCGCCCTGGCGCTTGGCCAGGACTGCGATATTGTCGTGCTCGACATCATGTTGCCCGACATCAGTGGCCTTGAGGTGCTGCGGGAGTTGAGGGCAGAGACGCATCTGCCGGTTGTGCTGCTGACTGCCCGAGGCGATGAAACCGATCGGATCGTGGGTTTTGAAGTCGGTGCGGATGACTACATTCCCAAGCCCTGCAACCCTCGCGAGCTGGTGGCCCGGCTGCAGGCACTGTTGCGGCGGATTGCCTGGGACCAGAAAACCGAAGTCAATGCGGCCCGGACCTATGGCGATCTGAGAGTCGAGCCCGGCCATCGCCGGATTTATCAGAACGATGTAGCCATGGAACTGACCGCCACCGAATACGAGGTTCTCCAGGTCCTGCTGGCACACGCCGGCAGCGTCGTACGCAAAACGGACCTTATGCAATGGGCCCTGGGACGCCGGCTCGAGGCCTACGACCGAACCCTGGATATGCACATCAGTAACCTTCGCAAAAAGCTGGGCAACGACGATCCGCCCCGGATTGAGACCGTTCGGGGGCTGGGTTACAGCTATAGGGTGCCGGAATGAAGCAGCGGCCCATGTTCCCGCTGTTCTGGCGGATCTTCCTCTCCATCTGGCTGGCCATGGCGGTCACCGTGGTGGCCAGTAACCTGGCAACCAGAATGCTCCTGGATCGCGAACGGGAAGCGATCGAGCGGCAGGCAGGGCTCAGGGACCTGGCCGAGGAGGCAATCGCTATCCGTGAGGCTGGTGATCGAAGCGCTGCCTGGCGTTTTCTGAGGGATGAGGGCGAGCGTCTTGAACTGTTTCTGGTGCTGCTGGAGCAGGATGAAAATGATGGCAAGCTGCCTTCGTTCATTCGCGACCGAATGAAATCCGGCTGGTACCCGCAGAAACCGGCGGTTCTGGATGTGGGCGGTGATTACCGCCTGGTGGCCTGGCCGCGGGTGCAGGGCGCCGGCTGGCTCAATCCCAGGTTCTTCCGGGCTATCGAGCTGGGTCTGGCTCTATTGATGATTTCTCTGGCGTGCTGGTGGATTGCCCGCATGGTATCAAGACCTCTGCGGCATATGGAGACCACCGCCCGCGCGATTGCGGGAGGGGACAATTCACTCAGGGTCAGCGACAAGATCGCGCAACGCAGGGATGAGGTAGGGCAACTGGCAACAGCCTTCAATGCCATGACAGAGCAGCTTTGCAGTCTTCTGGATCGCCAGAAACACTTGCTTCGGGATATTTCCCACGATCTGCGAACGCCGCTCACCCGCCAGCGTATTGCCATTGAACTGGCGAACGAAGCCGGCGCAGACGAAGAGCTTATGGCGAGTATTCTGCGCCAGAACGAGCGGCTCGAAACCATGACCGGGCAGATACTGACGCTGTACCGGGTTACGGAGGCCGGCGGCAATATTGAGCGCGAGCCCCTCCGGCTGGTACATGTAGTCAATCAGGTGCTCACGGATGCGGCCGATTATGCCGAACACCAGGGGGTGGACTGCAAGCTTGTGGTGTCGCCTGAGAGCTCGCGGGCATCGGTATTGGGTGATGAGGGGCTTCTGCAGCGAGCAATCGACAACATCCTTCAAAACGCCCTGGATCACACACCACCAGGCAGAGCTGTTCACTTGGCGGTCACGGTGGCCGATGATTTGTTGACTCTGACGGTTGATGACGAAGGGCCAGGCGTTGCGGATGAGATGATTGGTCAGCTTTTTGAGCCGTTCTTCCGGGCGGACAAGTCCCGCGGCGGTAAGGGATGGGGCCTGGGCCTGGCCATCGCCAGAGACATTGTTGCTGCCCACGATGGAACGATCGCGGCAGCGGCGGGCGAGCATGGAGGCTTAAGGGTGACGCTTTGCCTTCCTGTGTTTTTCGGCGGTGGCTGATTCTGGCTCCGGATCGGAGGGCTTGAGTTTCTCCGCGCCGGAAAAGTCGATACCCTCCTGCAACTCGTCCTCGTCAAAGCGAATTCCGCACGCTGCTTTGCGGATTCTTGCGGGTTTGGCAGTGCCCGGGTTGTTGTATTCGTCTTCAGAGGCCATAGGTCGGTGTCCATGAAAAAAGATTACCCCGTTCCGGCAGGATACCTTGAGCGTGAAACGGAAGTGAAGAAAAGCCGGTTCATTGCCCGGGTAGCGCCCGTGAGTTCCCGGGAGGAGGTGAAAGACTGGCTGGAGCAGGCACACCAGGACCACCCGGACGCCCGCCATATCTGCTGGGCCTACCAGATCGGACGCCCCGGTTCTGCCGCTGAGGCCGCCATGAACGACGATGGCGAACCCTCCGGAACCGCCGGGAAGCCGATTCTCAATGTGATTCAGCACAAGGATATGGGTGATGTCCTGGTGATGGTTATCCGCTACTTCGGCGGGATCAAGCTGGGTGCCGGCGGACTGGTGCGGGCCTATGCCGGGGCGGCAGAGAGCGTGCTGTCAGCGGTTGACCGGGTGGTGCAAACACCCATGACGGACGCACTGGTCTCCCTGTCCTTCGCCGATGAGCAGCCCCTGCGACACTGGTGCGACGTTAACGGTGCATCGGTGGAGTCTGTTGATTATGGCGCGTCCGTTCGCGCCCGGGTGCTGGTTCCGGAGGACCAACTGGCAGCGTTCGGGGCTTTCTGCGATGCCCAGAAGCTGGATTACAGTTTTGAAAGGTGATGGATCCCGGGGGCATCGTACCGCGTCCGCTAAGCGTATACTGTTGAAAAAGCGAATTCTCAACCGAGGGCAGAAATCATGATGCGTTTTCTGATGTTGGCGCTTGTCACACTGGCCATGACCGGTTGCGCCAGCAATGTGGTGACCGACTACAACTCGTCTGTGGTTTTTGGGAATTATTCATCCTGGGCGTTTGCCAGTGGTACGAACGAGTCGTCATTCACCTCACTCGACGGCACACGGGTACGCAGTGCCGTTGAGAGGGAGCTGAATCGCAAAGCGTTGCGACAGGTGCCTGAGGCGGAAGCGGATTTGCTTGTAAGCTGGCAGATTGTGCCGGAAGAGAGGCTCGAACAGACTGGCCTGGGCCTCGGGTTTGGCTTTGGTAGCGGAAATTTCGGCTGGGCCCTGTCCGCGCCGCCACCGGTGCGTGAGATTGAAGAGGGCAAGCTTGTGGTCGAACTGGCGGACAGCAAATCTAAGGAAGTTGTCTGGCGTGCAGCCAGTCGCCGCTACCTCAATGAAAACCAGTCACCCGAGACCCGCAGGGAACTGATCGACGAGGTCGTGGCTGAAATGTTTACCAAGTATCCTCCCGGTCTTGATTGAAAGACCGGGCAAGACCGGAATGGCACGGAGACGGAATGAAGAAGCGATCTGAGGGCGGCCTGGTTTTCTCGACCGAACAGGGGCGCATGTGCCCCGATTGCCGTAACCCGGTGAACGAGTGCACCTGCGCAACAGCGTCACGGCCAGCCGGCGACGGCATTGTCCGGGTGAGCCGGGAAACCAAGGGCCGCAAAGGCAAGGGTGTCACCCTGATTACCGGCATTCCACTGGATGACAATGAACTGAAGGCTTACGCCAAGGTGTTGAAAGCCAAATGCGGCACCGGTGGTACGGTAAAAGACGGCGTAGTCGAGATTCAGGGCGACCAGCGGGACCTCCTGGTTCCACTTCTCGAACAGAAAGGGTGGACCGTCAAGCGCGCCGGAGGCTGATGGTATAACACGCAATTCCCTTATGCTCACGTTACAATAGACCCTGCGAAGAACGAATCCCGAGTTTCACATCAACTGGAATCTGGCCAGAAATCCCCGGGAATATCCTGTGGGGTGGCGGTTTCCGTTCGACCGGAGGCGAGCATGCATATACTGGTTTTGGGCGCAGGCGTTGTGGGCATTACCACAGCCTGGTATCTGCAGAAGCAGGGGCACCAGGTAACCGTGGTTGATCGCCAGAACCAGCCCGGCGTGGAGACCAGTTATGCCAACGGGGGGCAGATCTCGGTCTCCCATGCCGAACCCTGGGCCAATCCATCAGCGCCCCTGAAGGTGTTGAAATGGCTTACCAAGCCGGATGCGCCTCTGCTGTTCCGGCCAACGCTGGATCCCAACCAGTGGCGCTGGGCGCTTTCCTTCCTGGGACAATGCACGTCGGCCAGGGCCGCTCACAATATCCGCCAGATGGTGAACCTTGGCACCTACAGCCGTAGCCAGTTGCAGGCTCTTCGCAAGGAGGCCGGTATAGAGTACAACCACCTCGAGAAGGGTATCCTGCATTTCTATACCAATCCGGCCGAATTTGACGGCGCCATCGAGCCTACCCGAATCATGCAGGATCTTGGCTGTGACCGGCAGATCATCGACGCTGACCGCGCAGTTGAACTGGAACCGGCACTCAAACCGATCCAGAACCGAATCGCGGGTGCAACCTACACCTCAGAGGATGAGTCCGGTGATGCCCGGATGTTCACCCAGAACCTGGCAAAACGCTGCGCCGAGGCGGGAGTAGAGTTCCGGTACGGCACTGAAATTCTGGCGTTCGAGCGTGCCGGCGAACGGGTGCTTGGCGTCCAGACCCTTCACGACGGCCACCATGAGACGCTCCGTGCAGACGCCTACGTGCTGAGCATGGGGAGTTTCAGTGCGGCACTCGCCCGGCAGCTGGGCATTTTCCTGAACATCTATCCGGCCAAGGGTTATTCGATTACCGTGCCGGTGAAAAACGAAGAGGCGGCGTTCCAGGTTAGCCTGACCGACGACGAGTACAAGCTGGTATTCTCACGCCTGGGCGATCGCATGCGTGTGGCAGGCACGGCAGAACTCAGTGGCTACAGCCGGAAACTGAATTACACCCGTTGCCGCGCCATCGTCCGGCGCACTGCGGAAGTTATGCCAGAGGCGGGCTACTGGGACCAGGCCGAATTCTGGACCGGTCTGCGGCCGGCAACTCCCTCCAATGTGCCCTACATCGGAAAGAGCCACTTTGCCAACCTCTACCTGAACACCGGGCACGGCACCCTGGGGTGGACCCATTCCTGTGGCTCCGCCGCCGCGCTTGCGGACATTATTGACGGCCGTAAGCCTGAGGTGGATTTTACGTTTTCCGGGCTATAGAAATGAAAAGGGGCCAGATGAAAGCCTTCATCTGGCCCCAGTCTTCATCAGCGTTCGGGCGGTTTACTGCAACTGATCCCGAATCAGCTTCTTGTTGATCTTGCCAACACTGGTTTTCGGGATATCCTCGACGAAATCGATATGCTCGGGGATTGCCCATTTATTGATCTCGCCACTCTCCACAAACTGCTTCAGGTGGTTCTGGATATCCTCGACACTGGCCTGTTCACCTTGCTTGAGGGTAACCAGAGCGTGAGGACGCTCGCCCCATTTTTCATCGGGCACACCCACCACGGCAGCGCCGGCGACGGCCGGATGCTGGCTGATCAGGTTTTCCAGGTCCAGTGACGACAGCCACTCACCACCGGTCTTGATCACATCCTTGATGCGATCCTTGATGGTGATGGTGTTGTCGGGCTCCATGGAAGCAACATCGCCGGTATGGAGCCAGCCGCCTTCCCAGAGCTGTTCGCCTTTCTCGGGCTCTTTGAAGTAGCCCTGGGTCAACCAGGGGGCGCGTGCCACGATTTCACCCTTCGCCTCGCCGTCGTGGGGTACCGGGTTGCCCTCAGGATCCACGATTTCCAGTTCAACCATTGGCGTTGCAATACCGGTCTTCACGCGTTTTGCGGTTTGCTGCTCAAGAGGCAACTCCAGGTCTTCCGGTTTCAGGTGGGAAGCGCACAGCAGCGGGCAGGTCTCGGACATGCCGTAGGCGGTGAACATCTTGATGCCAAGCTTGGCCCCGGCATCGCACAGACCTTTAGTCAGCGCGCTGCCGCCGATCAGCACGTGCCAGTTGCTCAAATCGGCGGTCTTGATGGACTCTGTGGCCATCATCATCTGCATGATGGTGGGCACGCAGTGGGAGAAGGTGACTTTATGCTCTTTGATAAGGTCGACCAGCAACTCCGGCTCGTAGCGACCGGGGTAAACCTGCTTGATGCCCATCATGGTGGCGGCATAGGGAACACCCCAGGCGTGCACGTGGAACATCGGGGTGACCGGCATGTAAACCGACGAGGAGCGCATCAGCGGCATCTCATCAAACGACGCTACGGTGCCGGTCATGGCCAGTGTATGTAGTACCAGCTGGCGGTGGCTGAAGTAAACGCCCTTCGGATTGCCTGTGGTACCGGTAGTGTAGAACGTGGTTGCGACACTGTTTTCGTCGAAATCGGGGAAGTCGAACTTATCATTGGCCTTCGCCAGGAGGTTCTCGTATTCGCCGATGGTTTCAACCGGTGCCTGTTTCGCGGCATCGTCGTCGGTGAGCTGAATCCAGGTCTTGACCGTTTTGATCTCGCCCTTGACCGCGTCAATGATGGGGAGGAAGTCGTCGTGTACCAGTACCACATCGTCTTCGGCGTGGTTCATGGTGTAGACAATCTGATCCGGAGACAGCCGGATGTTGACCGTGTGCAGAATCGCCCCAATCATCGGAATGGCAAAGAAACACTCGAGGTACCGGGGGGTATCCCAGTCCATCACTGCAACGGTATCACCCGGCTTCACGCCGGCATCGGTCAGTGCGTTTGCCAGGCGGTGGATGCGTTCAACCAGATCTGTGTAGGTGTACTTGCTGCGGTTGGAGTAGACAATTTCCTGGTCCGGGTTATACCTGGGGCCGGACAGCAGGAGTCGTTTGATCAGCAGCGGGTACTCGTAGGCGTTTTCAGCCGGGGGCAGAATGCGGGTCTGTGCCATTGCGTGTTTCCTCTTTCCCAGTTGTTGGTGTTATCGCGAGAAACAGGAATAAATCTGACACAGTTTGGCTGAAACAGGAACCGGTAGCAGTGAAAAAATGCAGAGCGAACGGTGGCTTAGATGCAAATCCTGTTTCGCTCTGCGGACACGTCTGTCAGCGCTGACGTGAGACTCAGAGGTGTCGAATCACACGCAGGTGCGCACTTACTCGTAGGTGCAAAGATAGGCGGTATCGATATCGGTCTTGGCCTTGAAGCTGGCCTGGCCCGCGACATCGAAACTTTCGCCAGCACCATAGGTCATCCACTCCTCCATGCCCGGCAGCAGGACGGTCAGAGCGCCACTGATGACGGTCATGGTTTCTTTCTTGCTGGTGCCGAATTCATACTCGCCGGGGCTGATGACGCCGACCGTGGCAGGCAGGGTGGAGGTCTGGAAGGCAATGGATTTTGCCTTGCCGTCGAAATATTCATTTACTTTCAGCATGTGCTGGGCTCCTCGAATAAGTTTGGGAGCCTACTATACGGCAATTTTCTTGAACTCCAATGACAAAATGCTGATCAGGATACTCGATCAGGGTTTTCACTGGTCCCAGGGGTTACCCTCGGTATTTTCCATGGTTTTGACGCCGATATGCATCGCTGCCTTGGCCAGAATGTTTGCACTTACCGGGGCGGTCATCAGCAGAAATACAGTGATAAGGATTTCTGAGATACCGATTCCTGCGCCATTGGCACTGAAATAAAACACGGAGCTCAGCATGATCGCGCCAACGCCCACTGTTGTGGCTTTTGTTGGGCCATGCAGGCGGGTGAAGAAATCCGGAAGTCTTGCAAGACCTATGGCGCCTATCAGGGTAAAAGCGCCACCCAGTAGCAGCAGCGCTGATATGAGGTATTCCGCAATCAGGCTCATCGTGACATTTCTCCTGCAGGTGAAGGATAGAAATCGGGACTATTCAATGACACTGCCTCGCTTGAGATACTTGGCCATGGCAACGGTCCCGACAAAGCCCATTACCGCGATCAGCAGAGCTGCTTCCAGGTACATGCGCGTACCCAGGGTGATGCCGAGGAGGATGATCAGAGCGATGGCGTTGATGTAAAGCGTGTCCAGTGCCAGAACACGATCTGGAGCATCGGGTCCCTTGATCAGCCGGTAGACGTTGAGCAACGCGGCCAGAGTCACCATGGCGATCGTGATGTAGAGAGCGGCTGTCATCATTGGAACATCTCCATCAGTGGCTTCTCATAGCGCTTGTGAATGGCGTCAATGACCTCCTGATCGCTGCCGGCATCCAGAGTATGGATCAGCAATGTTTTCTGGTCATCACTGACATCGGCAGATACGGTGCCCGGCGTCAGGGAAATTGTGCTGGCGAGAATTGAAATGGCCAGCGGATGCTCAAGCTGAAGCGGGTAACAGACGAAGATCGGTCTTGGCTGGCGCGGGCTCAGAATCAGACGTGCCACAGAGAAACTGGCCACCACAATGTCTTTCAACACGATGGCCAGATAGGCAGGCATCTTCCAGGATTTAATAAATGCCGGTCGCTCAGGCCAGAATCCCTGGGTGATTTGGGGGATCAGCCAGGCGAGAATGATCCCCATCACAACGCTGGCTCCGGACACGCCATCACTCAGCAACTGCCAGGTCGTAAAAAGGATCAGGCTCAACCACGGTTGCGGAAAACTCAATCGATCAAGCATCACTCATCCTCCCCGACCACGGGGGTCTGCAAGATGTTGATATAGGCATCGTTGTTAAAGAGTTGGGCCGCCGTCTCATCGGTGTAGCGTGTTATTGGCCCTGCCAGGACCACTATCGCAACCGCCAGGGCAGTCAGGGCGCCGGCTGCGACGGAAATCCGGCCGTTGAGGGGGTCAGGCTTTTCCAGATGGCCATCCACAGTCCGCCAGAAAACAATACTGCCCGCACGACTGTACGCGATAACGGTCAGGAAGCTGCCAATAAGCAGTACAGACCATAGCCAGGCCATTTCAGTTCCCGACTGAACGGATTGCAGAATCAGCAACTTGCCAAAGAATCCACTCAGTGGTGGTAGCCCTGCCGCGGCAACGGCTCCGACCAGGAACAGCACGCTCAGGAAGGTACGATTCTGCATTCTGGGGGCCGTAACGATGCGATCCTGAGCAGAACCTCGCTGGTTGGCCACCAGTTCCGAGACGAGGAACAGGCCACCAACCGTCCAGGTTGTGCTCAGCAGATAGAAGAGGGCAGCGGACAGCCCGGCTTCGGAGCCGAGCGATATCGGAGCCAGTAATGTGCCCACGGAAATGATGACCTGCCATGCGACCAGGGTTTTCAGGCTGCCAGAACCCAGTGCTCCAATAACGCCCATGGCGAGTGTGGCCAGGGCAATCGGGAACAGCCAGTCCATACCCAGGTTTGCCAACTCGCCGGCGTCGTCACCGAAAATCAGCAAATACACGCGCAAAATCGCATAAATTCCAACCTTGGTCATGACTGCAAACAATGCGGCGACCGGAGCCGTGGCTTTTGAGTAGGCCCTGGGTAGCCAGAAGCACAGGGGCAGAATGGCTGCTTTCAGGCCGAAGACGACGAGAAGCATCATCCCTCCAGCCTTGACGATATTCACGTCCTCGCCCGAGACCTGGGGAATTTTTACTGCCAGATCGGCCATGTTCAGGGTGCCGGTGACACTGTAGATCATCCCGACACTGATGAGGAAAATGGCGGAACCGGCGAGATTCAGGACCACGTAGTGCAGGCCGGGGACGGTTCTGACGGTTCCCCCGCCGTGCATCAGCAAGCCGTAAGAGGCAATGAGTAACACCTCGAAGGCAACGAAAAGGTTAAATAGGTCACCGGTGAGGAAGGCAATGTTCAGGCCCATGATCTGGAACAGGAACAAGGCGTGGAACTGGCGGTTTCCTTCATCGGCGCCGCCAATGGCATAGATATGGCAAAACAGGGCCAGCACGGCTGTCATCACCAGCATCAGCGCAGCGAGGCGATCCAGTACCAGAACAATCCCGAAGGGCGGCTGCCAGTTGCCGAACGCATAGATCCGATAGCTGCCATCGTCTGCCAAAACCAAAAGCACGATCGCTGAGACCAGGATCAACACAGTTGTTGCCAGCGCCAGGGTGCGGCGCAGACTGATAGGCGCATAGCCCATGAAAGCCTGAAGAATGCCACCAAGCAGCGGAATAAGAACAGGAGCGGTAAGCCAATGGTTCATTTACCGGTTACCTCCTCTTCTTCTTCCGGAGCAGGAGATTTGTAGGGCTGCTTGCCATCAACATGATCGTCATCGTTGTCTGCCAGGTTTCGCAGCGACAACACCACAACGAATGCCGTCATGGCGAAGCCAATCACGATAGCCGTCAGTACCAGCGCCTGTGGCAGTGGGTCTGAGTGGGTAGCTGCAGTGCCGAGCACTGGCTGCTGGCCCGTCGCCAGGCGACCACTGGAAAACAGGAACAGGTTCACGCCGTAGGAAAGCATGGTCAGACCGACCACCACGGGGAAGGTGCGTGACCGCAGAATCAGATAAACGCCGGATGCCGTCAGGGCGCCAATAACCAGTGCGAAAACGAGCTCCATTACGCACCCTCCTTTTTACTCTTGATAGCCGAGTGGGGCGACAGCCGTCCAATACTCACCAGCGCAAGCAGAGTGGCTCCGATAACCGTCAGATAGACGCCGAGGTCAAAAACCAGGGCGGAAGCAACCTCGAATTTTCCTACTACAGGCCAGGTTATGTAGCCGAACGTGGACGTCAGGAATGGGTAGCCGAAGGCAAAACTTCCGACGCCAGCAATCGTTGCGAACAGAAGGCCCAGACCAATTACATTGTGATAACGGAATGGAATCCGGTCCTGGGTCCAGATCATGCCGCTGGCAATGTACTGGAGAATGAGCGCCACCGAGGTGATCAGGCCGGCGATGAAGCCCCCGCCAGGCAGGTTGTGGCCTCGCAGGAAAATGAACACCGATACCATCAGAGCCAGTGGTAACATCGGGCGCGCAATCTGGCGAAGCATCAGCGGATAGGCATCCCGGGTCCACGCGTGCCCCTCGCCATCACTTGGGGGTGGTGTCAGGGCTGTGTTTTTGAGCATGGCGTAAATGCCCAGGGCGGCAATAGCCAACACGGCGATTTCCCCGAGGGTATCGAAGCCACGGAAGTCCACCAGAATTACGTTGACCACGTTGGTGCCACCGCCGCCGGTTTTGCTGTTCTCCAGGAAAAATTCAGAAATTGAACTGAATGGCTGGGTCAGCATGGCGAGCGTGACCAGCGTCATACCGATACCTGCAGCTCCTGCGATAACCATGTCCCGCAAACGCCGTTTCATTGGTGTTTCTATTGGCGTCCAGGACGGCATGTAGAAAAGTGCGAGCATCAGAAGAACGATGGTCACAACCTCGACAGACAGCTGGGTCATGGCGAGATCCGGCGCCGAGAATCGGGCGAAGGCCAGGGCCACAATCAGGCCCACCACGCTAAGTAGAACCAGTGCATAAAAACGCTGCCGGTGCAGAGTAGCGGTTGCCAGGGCGCAAAGAATCAGGATGCCAGCAGCAATCGTCGTAGGTGCATCGATCGGACTCAATCCGTTCTGCCCGACGAAAATCCCTAAATCAAGAAGTGGCGCTGCGGCAACGGCAATAACACTGACGAAAAGCAGCAATGCGTATCGTTGAAGGGAACCGTTCTCGATACGCGTGGTAAATCTGTTGGCCAGATCGACAACTCGCAGGACCACCGCTTCGAAAACAGCCTTTTCGTCAATTTCCTTGAATCGGGCGTGGAAGTCGAAGAAACGCTGACGCTGACTGTACATGAGCAGGCCACCAAAGAAGGCGACGAAACTCATGAGCAACGGAAGGTTGAATCCATGGTAGACAGAAAGGGTGTAATCCGGCACATCACCGCCAAGCGTGGCCGACGCGGCAATATAGAGTAGCGGACCGACAGACACCGCCGGGAACACGCCTACCATGATGCACGCAAACACCAGGATCTCCACCGGGAATTTCATATAGCGCGGTGGTTCATGGGGTGGGTAGATCGGAAGATCCACCGGTTTACCATTGAAGAACACATCGTGGACAAAACGCGCTGAATACGCCACCGCGAAAATCCCGGCCAGGGTCGCAACAATCGGGGGTAGCCAGGCTATGAGTCCCGGGAGGTTAAGTTCCAGGGATTCGGCAAAGAACATTTCCTTGCTCAGGAAGCCGTTCAGCAGCGGAACACCGGCCATGGATGACGCCGCGACCATGGCCAGGGTGGCGGTGTGTGGCATATAACGCCACAGCCCGTTGATGCGCCGCATGTCCCGGGTACCGGTTTCATGATCGATGATACCGGCGGCCATAAACAGGGAGGCCTTAAAGGTAGCGTGGTTAATCACATGAAAAACCGCCGCCACTGCAGCAAGCTGCGTGCCCATGCCGAACAGCAGCGTGATCAAGCCCAGGTGGCTGACCGTTGAATGGGCCAGCAGGCCTTTGAGGTCATGCTTGAACATGGCGACATAGGCGCCAATGAGCAGGGTGGCCATGCCGGTAAAGCTGACCATGTAAAACCATTGCTCGGTGCCTGCCAGCGCCGGATAAAGCCGGGCCATCAGGAAGATGCCGGCTTTCACCATTGTGGCAGAGTGCAGGTAGGCCGATACCGGGGTAGGCGCCTGCATGGCATGGGGTAGCCAAAAATGGAACGGAAATTGGGCCGATTTGGTGAACGCGCCCAGCAGAACCAGTGTCAGGGCGACCGGGTACATGGCATGGGCCTTGATCTGGTCACCGGCTGCCAGCACATCATCGAGTTCGAAGCTGCCGACGATATTGCCAATGATCAGTATGCCGGCCAGTAGCGCGAGGCCACCGCCACCAGTGACCGCAAGGGCCATCCGGGCACCGCGACGGGCGTCCTGCTTGTGTGTCCAGAAGCTGATCAACAGGAACGAGGTCAGACTGGTCAGTTCCCAGAAGATCATCATCAGCAACAGGTTGCTGGAAAGCACGATGCCCAACATCGAACCCTTGAAGCAGAGCAGAAGGGCGTAGAACTTGCCGACGTTCTCGTGAGCTTTCAGGTAATAGCGAGAGTAAAGAATGATCAGCAGCCCGATAATCAGGATCAGCAGGGCGAACAGCAGCGATAGTCCATCCAGCCGGAAACTGAATGAGAGGCCCAGGGCAGGGAGCCATTCGTAGCTGTGCAGAACCACGCCGCCGTCAGCAAGGGTTTCCCAGTGTGGGAAGAGGGCTGCCAGAGCGATCAGTGCGGGTACTGAAGATGCAACGGCTATCGCCGTTCTGCCGCCCTGGGCGAACAGGGGTGCGGCTATGGCACCCAGAAAAGGCAGTAAAACAACCAGCGGTAGCGACATCGCAACCTCGTTATTGGTTTTCTTTTACGTGAGTATTGAAGGCATGTTTGCCAGAGTCTAGTCTCAGGCCGGCCACCCTGCACATTGGGCAAAGATGCCATTACGGCACAGGGGGTGGCGTGGATCAGCTGAGACGAGGCGGATCCGGAAAGTACGGTAAACGTCCCCGGTGCCGCGCGATGTCAGCGGTAACAGGTGGGCGGGTAACTCTTGTGCAGCCGAAGGACCTTGCGGTCATGGTTGCTCCGTCAGTCAAACTTGTTTGCCGATGATACGTGGCCCGTCTGGAAGGTCAAGTCAACTTGCCATTGATCAAGTGTATACTCCCGATAAATATTTTATGAGAGAGTCCCATGACCGATAGCTATCCCAACCTTCTGAAACCGCTGGACCTCGGCTTCACCGAACTGAAGAACCGGGTGCTGATGGGGTCCATGCATACGGGCCTTGAAGATCGGTTCTGGAACATTCACAAGCTTGCCCGCTATTTCGCTGAGCGAGCCGAAGGTGGCGTCGGGCTCATGGTAACGGGTGGCTTTTCGCCCAATCTGGTCGGGCAGTTGGCTCCACTTGCTTCAACCATGAACAACCGGGCCACGGCTTTGCTGCATCGCCATGTGACGGGCGCGGTTCATGAGGCGGGCGGAAAGATCTGCATGCAAATCCTACACGCCGGTCGCTACGGGTACCAGCCACTTATTGTTTCGGCGTCGGCCACCAAAGCGCCAATCAGCCCATTCAAGGCACGCGCCCTGTCCACGAAGGGCGTTGAGCGGCAGATCAACGATTTTGTCGGTGCCGCGAAACTTGCCAAGTTTGCCGGTTATGACGGCGTTGAGGTGATGGGCTCCGAGGGCTATTTCATTAACCAGTTTTTGTGCGAACGGACAAACAAGCGGACAGACAAGTGGGGCGGGCCGTATGAGAACCGTATGCGCCTGCCCGTGGAAATTGTTCGCCGGATGCGCGAAGCAGTGGGGCCCGACTTCATCATTATCTATCGGTTGTCCATGCTGGACCTCGTTGAGGGCGGACAGACCTGGGATCAGATCGTAACCCTGGGCAAAGCCATCGAGCAGGCAGGTGCCACTATTATCAACACCGGCATCGGCTGGCACGAAGCGCGGGTGCCCACCATTGTTACTTCGGTGCCCCGTGGCGGCTTCGCCGATGTCACCGCCAAGTTCTATGGCGAAGTGGATATCCCGGTGTGCACCACCAACCGAATCAACACTCCGGAGAAAGGGGAGGAGATTCTGGCGGCCGGCAAGGCGGATATGGTGTCCATGGCCCGGCCTCTGTTGGCGGACAGCGAGTTTGTGCGCAAGGCCGAGCAGGGGCGCAGTGATGAAATCAACACGTGCATTGCCTGTAACCAGGCCTGTCTGGACCATGCCTTCCAGGCCAAGCGGGCTTCCTGCCTGGTGAACCCCCGAGCCTGTCACGAAACCGAGCTGGTATTGACGGTAGCGCCTGTTGCGCGCCGGGTCGCCGTGGTAGGTGCCGGACCTGCCGGTTTGGCCGCAGCAACAACAGCCGCGAAACGCGGCCATAAAGTGACGCTGTTCGAAGCGGATGACCAGATTGGCGGCCAGTTCAACTACGCCAAGCGCATCCCGGGCAAGGAAGAATTTTATGAAACCCTTCGCTATTTCCAGCGCCAGATCGAGCTGCTTGAGGTTGACCTCAAACTCGGCACTCGTGTGGATGCTGAGTCACTTAAGGCGCAGGGTTTCGACGATGTCGTGATCGCCACCGGTGTGAAGCCGAGAACTCCGTCCATTGACGGCATTGATCATCCCAAGGTGCTCGGCTATCTCGATGTACTTCGCCATAACAAAACCGTTGGCAAGAATGTGGCGGTTATCGGCGCCGGCGGTATCGGTTTCGATGTCAGCGAATTCCTGACCCATGATTTCAGCCATCATCCCGAAGGCGAGCAGGTCAGCGTTGCCGACTGGCAGGCGGAGTGGGGCGTTAATCCCCATTTTGATGGCCCCGGCGGCCTGGCGGAACGTCAACCGACCCCCTCGCCCCGCAAAATTTATCTGATGCAGCGAAAAACCGGCAAGGTCGGTGGGGGCCTGGGCAAGACCTCGGGCTGGGTGCACCGCAACAGCCTGAAGCATCGCGAAGTGGAAATGCTTCGTGGGTGTCGCTATGAGCGCATCGACGACCAGGGACTGCATATTTCCGTCACCGATAAAGAGGGCAAGGTGACGGAAAGCCGGGTGCTGCCGGTGGATAATGTGATAATTTGCGCCGGTCAGGAGCCGTTCCGGGAACTTTTCGATCAGTTGTCGGACTCTGGGGTTAACGCACATCTTATCGGCGGCGCAGACGTTGCCGAAGAACTCGACGCAAAACGGGCCATCCGGCAGGGAACGGAAGTCGCAGCCAAACTATGACATTACTTATTGCCTTCGCAGTGCTTTCGATAGGCTTCTCCTTCTTGTGTTCCATTCTCGAAGCCGCGTTGCTGTCGGTGACGCCGAGCTACATCGCCTCATTGAAGAAAGAGAAACCGCAGCTGTTTTCCAGGTTGCGCAAACTCAAAGACGATGTGGACGACCCCCTGTCTGCAATCCTTACACTGAACACCGTTGCCCACACCGTCGGCGCCACCGGTGTTGGCGCCCAGGTCACTGTGGTCTTTGGTGAGGCCTGGCTCGGTATCGCCTCTGCCGTGATGACCCTCGCCATCCTGATTTTCTCGGAAATCATTCCCAAAACCATCGGGGCAAAGTATTGGCGGGGCATCGCTCCTCGATTGCCTGCCATTCTGGGCTTCATGATCAAGGCGCTGTTGCCGTTCATCTGGTTGTCCAAACAGGTCACTCGGCGCATTGCCTCGGGTGAGGCAGATACGGACATCCGCGCCGAGATCAGCGCCCTGGCAGAAATAGGAAAAGACCAACAGGCGCTGGACGAAGATGAGCGTCGGATGATTCACAACGTTCTGCGCTTCCACGAAATCAAGGTCAGTTCGGTCATGACACCGCGGACGGTTTGCAAATACGTCGATCCGGACGTTACCTACGAACAATTCCGCGACCAGGTCAGAAAATCACCCTTCTCCCGTTATCCGGTGATAGACGAAGACGGGGAGGCACTCGGCTACCTGCACCGGGCCGATCTGATCAACCTCGATGCCGACGTCGACCTCCTGGAACACATGCGCAAGATCAAGCGTGTGAAAGGCAACACCAACATCGAATTCCTGTTCTCGGACATGCTGAGAGAACGGCAACACCTGGCCGTGGTCTATGACGAACTGGGGACCTGGTTGGGGATAGTGACGCTGGAGGACATATTGGAGACACTTTTGGGCACGGAAATCATGGATGAAACCGACAATGTCTCTAACCTCCGCCGGTATGCGAAGCAGCGCTGGAGCCGTCGTCTGAAGAAGTATGGCTCCGGATAAACGGGGATGTGAGGTTTAACGGGCGGCTTTCAGTGCATTGGAAATTGCTTCGGCTTCTGCTTCAAGTACCTGACACCGAAGGCTGTTTCCCTGCTGCATCGCCTGCTCGATCTGCTTGCGCTTCATGTCGTACAGCTTGCTCAAGATATCTGCCTGGCTTTGTCTGATCGGTGCGTTCATGGCGGGCCTCCCCATAGTGACACCTGTCGGTATTCTTTACGTTCAAGACCGGATGTTGGCCTTCGCTGAAAACCGATGCATAACCCGGGCCAGTCGGGGGTTTGGCAACATTACCTGACAAAGCGGGACCGGTAAGCACCCGGGGATAGCCCCGTATGTTTGCGGAACAGACGAGTGAACGAGCTCACGTCCTCATAGCCTACCAATTGCGTGATTTCATCAATCGGTAACCGCGATTTCTCCAAATGCTGACGTGCAACCTCGATCCGTAGAAGCTGCAGGTACCCTGTGGGTGTATCGCCGGTGGCTGCCTTGAACCGGCGAATCAGGGAACGCTCGGTGAGTCCGCTCAAAGAAGCCATGCGGTGGAGGGTGACGGGTTCACTGTAATGGCTATCCAGCCAGTCCTGAAGCTTCAGAATGGCAGCATCGGAATGGTAGCGCCGGGCCTGGAGTGCACTGTAGGGCGCCTGACTGGTCCGCCCTGCATCAATCACAAACGCCTTCGCCAGCTCCCTTGCGACTTGTGCCCCCGCGTACCTTTCCACCAGATAGATCCCCAGATCCCACCAGGCCATCCCGCCCCCGGCGCAGGCAACGTCGCCGTCCACCGTAACGAGCTTGTCCGGCTGCAGGTTCACCGCCGGGAAACGTTGCCGAAACTGATGGCTGAACCCCCAATGTGTCGTCGCTTGCCGACCATCCAACAGCCCCGCCTCGGCCAGCATGAACGCCCCGGTACAGTTACTGGCTACCCGGACCTGCCCGGCGTCTGACGCCCGAAAGGCGCCGAGCCACTCAATGAGCTCCGAATTCCCTGCCAGCACAACATCGATCGGACCACCAATTGTCGGGATTACCACCAGATCACTGTCGTCGCCCCCTGGCAGCAGATCATTCCATCCTTCGTGAGAAGTCGGGTTGTGAATTGGGGTACCGGCGTTTCATCGTTAATCCGCGCCCAGGTAACGCCGGCAAGACGGAAAAGGTCAATAATCCCGGTGATGGCACTGGCAAGTGCCCCGTCAAAACCGATAACAGAAACGGTTCGCATGCATTCTCCAAGGTAGGCTCTGGGGTGGGGAAGTCTGGCCGGGACTGTCTGCAGCATGGATGCTGCAGTCAAGCCTACATGGATGTATTCACGGCGTGTCCCGGCCAGACTTCCCCACCTCAGAGCCGGTCGGTCAGCAATGAATCAGCGACAGGTGATCAGGTGGTGGCAATATTGACCATAATTATGTCATAAACGCCGGTTCCCAGAAAAAACCAGTTGTGAGAGGCTGTCGACAACAAACAGGAGACCAAGCATGACCGACTCGAAACCGCCGACAAAATGGCCCGGGAGAAATTCGCCACCCACAACAGCGCCGCCGACAAAGACGAGCCGAAATTCGTCAACGGCCAGGTCGAGATGCTTCCGCAGGTAAAAGAAGCCTTCGACGCCTACGCCCAGGCTGGCTTCATCGCCGGACGTTACGACTATGAACTGGGCGGCATGCAATTGCCGGAATCCGTCATGGCAGCGTGCAACGGCTTCTTCACCGCCGCCAACCCGGGCACCGCCGGCTACCCCTTCCTTACCACGGCTGCCGCCAACCTCATCCGTGTCTTCGGCAACGAAAAGCAGAAAAATACCTTCTTGCCGAACATGCTCAGTGGCCGGTTCAGCGGAACCATGGCGCTGACCGAGCCCCACGCCGGCTCCTCTCTGGCAGATATCCGGACGTCCGCGTCTCCTACCGATGAAGGGCACTATCTGATCAAGGGTGCCAAGATCTACATCTCAGGCGGAGAGCAGTCCATCACCGACAACATCGTTCACATGGTGCTGGCCAAAATCAAAGGTGCGCCTGCGGGCGTGAAGGGCATCTCCCTGTTTATCGTGCCCAAGTTCCTGGTGGATGACGAAGGTAACCCCACCGAGCGCAACGGTGTAAGCCTGGCCGGTTTGATCCACAAACTGGGCTACCGCGGCACCACCTCGACTGCACTGAGTTTCGGTGATGATGCACCGTGCCATGGCTATCTCGTGGGCGAGCCCCATCAGGGCCTGAAATACATGTTCCAGATGATGAACGAAGCGCGGGTTGGTGTTGGTTTTGGTGCTGCCGTAATCGGTTATCGCGGTTACATGCACAGCCTCGAATACGCCAAAGATCGACTTCAGGGCCGCAAGGCCAGTGAGAAGAATCCCGAATCACCGCAGGTGCCCATCATTGATCACGCTGATGTCCGGCGCATGCTGCTTGCCCAGAAAGCCTACAGTGAGGGTGGTCTGGCCCTGTGCCTCTACGGCGCCCGACTGATGGATGACCAGCACACCCATCCGGACGAACAGAAACGCCAGGAAGCCGGCAAGCTGCTGGACCTGCTAACCCCGGTGATCAAAGCCTGGCCGTCTGAGTATGGCCCCAAGGCCAACGATCTGGCCATCCAGGTGTACGGTGGCGCGGGCTATACCCGCGAATATCCGGTGGAGCAATGCTGGCGCGATAACCGACTGAACCCGATTCATGAGGGCACCAACGGCATCCAGGCCCTGGATCTGCTGGGCCGGAAGATCTGGCAGGATCAGAGCCATGGTCTGCAATTACTGATGCAGGAAATGCAGGTGGACCTGCAGGCGGCTACAACCGATCGGTGCCAGCAGTGGGCCTTGTCCCTGAGTGAAACCCTGCAGCAGGCGGTGAAGGTTACCCAGAGTCTGGGTAAATCACTGATGGAAGGCGACCCCGATAAAACTCTGGCCAACGCGTCCTGCTACCTGCACCTGTTCGGGCATATTATCGTTGCCTGGATGTGGCTACGTCAGGCCAACGCAGCAGCCCATGCCCTGGGCTCCGCCAACACAGATGACGAGCGCAACTTCTACCAGGGCAAGCTGCAGGCGGCCCAGTATTTCTTCCACTGGGAACTGCCCACCGTGGCCCAGGATCTGGTACTGCTGCGCAATCAGGACGATACGTGCCTGAACATGAAGTCGGAGTGGTTCTGATGGCTTTGGTAAACGTTGAAAAGAAAAACCACATACTCCTGATTGGTCTTAACCGCCCTGAAAAAATGAACGCCATGAACCGCGAGATGTACCACCAGATCGCGGCCGCCTATTACCAGCTGGAAAATGACCCGGAGCTTCGGGTCGGCTTAATGTACGCCGAGGGCGACCACTTCACCAGCGGGCTGCAACTGGACGACTGGGCCGGTGTCTTTGCCAACGGCAAAGGTATTGAGCCGGGCGAAGGTGAACTTGATCCGTTCCACATCACCGGTGAGGCACTCAGCAAACCTGTCGTCTTTGCTGCCCAGGGTATTTGCTTTACTTGCGGCGTTGAGATGATGTTAAACACGGACGTGCGCGTCGCCGCTAAAGGCACCCGCTTTGCCCAGCTGGAAGTAAAGCGCGGCATCTTTGCCTGCGGCGGCGCCACCATCCGCCTGCAACGGGAAATCGGTTGGGGTAATGCCCAGCGATACCTGCTGACCGGCGATGAGTGGACTGCCGATCAGGCCTATCAATGGGGGTTGATCCAGGAATTGGTGGAACCGGGCGAACAGTTCAACGTCGCGTTGGAAATCGCTGAAAAGATTGCCAAGGCCGCCCCCCTCGGTGTCCAGGGCAGTGTTTTTAAAGGCAAGTGACTTCTAAATTTCCTCGAGAAACACGGGCTTTAGGAAGCTATAAAAAAGCTCGCGAAGTCATCAGAACTGTGGGCAGCGAACCGGGGGATTCCTTCCGGGAGTGTGAGCAGCAGGGATGCTGCGATCAAGCCCCCATGGATGGGTTCACGGCGTCTCCCGGGAGGAAGACCCCGGTTGGCTGCATGCACCAGACCTCGAAGGCTGGGGCCCCATGATTTTGCTCAGATCCCCCTCGTAGTGATCAATCACCCGCTTATCCATGGTTTCATACCACCACTGCGGCAGGTACGCCGGAAGCAGCATCGAGGCGTAACCGCCGGGTAGCTGGGGTGCCTTCTCGAAATGCCGCAGGGCCTGGAAGCTGCGCTGGGGGTGGGCGTGATGGTCTGAATGCCGCTGCAACTGATACAGGAACAGGTTGGTCACGATGTGATTGCTGTTCCAGCTGTGCTCCGGTTGGGTCCGCTCGTACTTCCCGTTCTTGTCCTTCTGGCGCAGCAGGCCGTAGTGCTCAATGTAGTTTACGCTTTCCAGCAGGCTGGCACCGTACACCGCCTGGGCCGCCAGGAAAGGCACTGCTCTTGGTCCGCAAACCAGCGTTGTCGCGCCAAAGAAGCCAACGCTCATGGCCCAGCCCTGCAGTAGCTCGTTGTCCAGGCTCCAGAAGGTTTTACCCTTGCGGGCAAGTCTCGCCTTCTCGATCTTGATGGAAGATTTGATGCCTCCCAGCACCGTGCGCGGCAGAAACTTCCAGAAACTCTCACCCATGCGGCTGCTGGCGGGATCCTCCGGCGTGGCCACCCGTTTGTGATGACCGAAATTGTGTTCGACAACAAAGTGGGTGTAGCCGGTGGGGGCCAACGCCGCCATCGACAACAGCTTGTTCAGTTTGTTGGATTTGTGGCCAAGTTCATGGGCCGTGTTGATACCCACACCATTGATGGCACCGACCGTCAGCGTCAGCCCTATCTTGTCGTCCAGGGGCGTGCTTTTACGGCTGGCAAGCCAGGCACCCATGAAGGTCATGGCGTACTGGGTGGGAATAAACGCCTTCACAATCCGGTCGTAGTACTTGTCCTGCTCCAGTGTCTTCACCGCCGATTCCGGAGGGTTGCTCTGATCCTCACCAATAGCGCGGTCCAGGGCGGGAATGATTCCGTGCACCAGCGCAGGACCAGTCCAGGCAAGGGCTTTCAGCTTTTTCGGAGCCAGCGCATAGCCGGTCAGGGCGGCCAATCCGATTCCCGGCAGGGCAGGGCCGAGCAGCCACATGTAGCGTTTCGGGTCTTTCCAGTCGCCAGCGGCTTCCTTTTCGACAGGCGATGAGACCTGATGTGATTGCAGATTGTCTGGGGTTTTGGCGTTCATTGTTTTCTCCCGTTCGGTGCGCGTACCTGCAATTTATGTCGGACAATCGAACAATGCAACGGGCGTCCAGATTTAGAACAAACCTTGGCTCGAAATGACAAATGGCTTTTCTTTGGCACAAACGCGGTTTCTGGGCCAGACTGACATAGACAAAAAGAGCTGGATCACAAGGAAGAATCAGCCATGCCAAACTCTTCGTCTGCCACTGCTTCATACTCTGTCCAGGGGATGCTTCGCGAATACCTGTCTACCGGCAGGCTTACCGAAGTGGTCTACCGTGATAGTGCCGGCCAGGTATGTCTTGTCCACGATGTCATTCGCGATCTTTTCAGTCGTGCCGGGCAGGATTTTCTTCTGCTCGGGCGGGGAATCATGCTGCCGTTTGATCATGTGATTACCATTAATGGCCAGGTGCTCTCCGATAGCGCCGGTTAACGAAAGGGTAATCGGCCGGTAATTGTGTTTGTCAGGGCTCTCACCGTACTCTGTGCCGCGTTGTAAATACTTACCAACAGAGGGATATGGTATGAACAAGCTCACACTGAGTGCGCTTTTGATGTTACTTACACTCGGCCTGGCTGCCTGCAGCTCGGAAGACAACGAAGGTGTGGATGTCGAGCAGGCTGCAGATAATGCCGGAGACATGATGGAGGATGCGGCCGATTCCACCGAGGAGGCCGTGGAAGAGGCCACCGGCCAGGATGAAAGTGCCATGGGCGAGTTGCAGGAAGGTGCAGAGGAAGCCGGCGAAGCCATGGGTGACGCAGCCGAAGAAGCTGGCGATGCTATCGAAGAAGGCTATGAAGAAGCTACCCAGCAGTAACTGAACAGACTGACCGCTCCGCCGCAACAGAATGTACGGAGCGGTCGGTACC
>LULX01000034.1_pt1 | contig 104811 bp, 92 predicted proteins | sample 729511 | NCBI WGS metagenome assembly LULX01 (sample SAMN03860278, study PRJNA289734) | marine metagenome | biome: seawater column; feature: ocean; material: water; isolation source: Red Sea water column Station 91 - depth 500m | place: Saudi Arabia: Red Sea | collected 2011-10-15 | depth 500 m
CTATAACCAAGCTTCTGTAATGCAGGAGGTATGGAATTATTAATGATTTTAAAATAGCCGCCTCCTGCAAGCTTCTTGAACTTCACCAAAGCAAAGTCTGGTTCAATCCCGGTAGTGTCACAATCCATCAGCAAACCGATAGTACCGGTGGGGGCAATCACTGTGACCTGTGCGTTACGGAAACCATATTTTTCACCCATTTTCAGGGCAAGATTTGAATCATGCTGAGCTGCCTTGAGCAATTCCGGGGGGCAATGTTGACTGTCAATTCCCACAGGCTTGATGGTTAATCCCTCATATTCACTATCCGGAGCGCGTAACGCGGCTCTGCGATGATTCCGGACTACCCTCAGCATATTTTCCCTGTTTCGTTCATAGCCCTGGAATGTGCCAAGTTCTTTGGCCATCTCAGCAGAGGTCGCGTAAGAAGTCATGTGCATAATGGAAGTGATAGATCCGCATATTGCAAGAGCTTCAGGTGAATCATAAGGTATTCCGTTTACCATCAGATAAGTCCCCAAATTAGCATAACCCAAACCTAGTGTCCGGAATTTGTATGAAAGCTCAGCAATGTTCCTGCTTGGAAATTGCGCCATTAAGACACTGATTTCCAGAACAATAGTCCAAATACGAGAGCCATGCCTTAATTTTGCAATATCAAGTTCTCCTGTTTTTGGATCACAAAATTGTAACAAATTCAACGAAGCTAAATTACAAGCTGTGTCATCCAGGAACATGTACTCGCTGCATGGGTTGGATGCCCGTATCGACCCGTCTGCAGGACATGTGTGCCATTCATTAATAGTTGAATCGTATTGGATTCCAGGGTCAGCAGAGGCCCAGGCAGCATAAGCTATCTCTTCCCATAGTTCAGATGCTTTCAGTGTTTTACATGGAACAGGTTCTCTTCCCTCCTTTTTTGCTTTGACTTTCTCAACACGCCAATACAGCTCCCATTCCTTGTCCTGTTCAACTGCCTGCATGAATTCATTATTAAGTCTTACAGAGTTGTTCGCGTTTTGTCCGGCAACTGACTGATATGCTTCAGAATTCCAGTCAACATCATATTCATCGAACGCAACTTTGGTGTAGCCCTGCTTTGACAAATGGATGATCCGATACACATAACTGAAAGGCATATTTGACTGACGAGCTTTTTTGGCAACTTTTTGCAGGTTTTTGTTTAGTTGGAGGTCATACCTTTCAGATTCGTCTTCCCACCCGTGAATTGCGTCAAACAATTCATTTATTATTTTTTTTATTGATTTTGAACCTGCGACCAGAGCAGCAACTTTTTGTTCTTCATGAACTTTCCAGTTGATAAATTGTTCAATATCCGGATGATCCGCATCAAGGCATACCATTTTTGCTGCACGGCGCGTGGTACCCCCGGATTTAATTGAACCTGCTGCAGTATCTCCTATTTTGAGAAATGACATCAGTCCGGAGGAAACACCTCCACCGGAAAGAGGCTCTGCATCTCCACGCAAATCAGAAAAATTGGAACCTGTACCCGATCCATATTTAAAAAGCCTTGCTTCACGTGTCCATAAATCCATGATTCCGCCTTCACGTACCAGGTCATCTTTGACTGACTGTATGAAGCACGCATGAGGTTGTGGGCGTGTGTAAGCGTCTTCGGATGGTGTGATTTCTTCTGTTTTTGGATCTACATAAAAATGACCCTGTGGCGGGCCATCCAAACCATAAGCCCAATTTAGTCCTGTATTGAACCATTGAGGTGAATTTGGTGCAGCCATTTGATTGGCGAGCATGTGGCAAAGCTCGTCATAGAATGCGCGGGCATCTTCTTCTGTATCGAAATAGTTGTGCTTGTAACCCCAATAAGTCCAGCAGCCAGCGAGTCTATGAAAAACTTCTCTCGCATCTGTTTCTGACACAGTAGGTTCTGTTTTAACAGATTCTGATTCATTTGCTTTCTGAATCGACTTATCGTGGTCAGGCTGTGATGGTTGTAGCCACGAAGGAATGCCTTTTTCTTTAGTAGATTTCAGTTGTTTAGGAATACCGGCCTTGCGAAAATATTTCTGTGCCATGATGTCTGTGGCTACTTGTGACCAATGTTTAGGCACGGTCACATTCTCCCATTCTGAGACTACAGAGCCATCCGGGTTGCGTATAACTGAAGTTCGGTTTTCAAATTCTATAGACCGATATGGTCCTTCACCTTCCATGGTGAACAGGCGCTTGATTTTCATGGATAACCTTATTTGATTTGTATTCTAAATTAATGAAGCTCACCAAATCCAAGGCTTGCCTCTTTTGTCCAATGCAGACTCTAGCGTGAAAATTTACAGGCTGGAATCACGTTGCCAATTAGGTCTGCTGTGTGTAAAAATCTTATATTCTTAAATGGAAAAACTCAGGAATTAATTACGTAACCAGGTACCAATTACTATTTAATTATAGAAGCAAAAAAGAGTCAAATAAACAAAAAATATATTATTCCATAATCCAAATATTATCTGTGTTGAATTTGATGATTTAACACTTTCATTGCTATTCAAGATAAAAGAATGTCAGTACTCTCAATTCATCAAATCGTTTAATAACACAGAAAAAACAAACTGAAATTGCACATTATAATCTAGATTATTACGCTTATATAATCAATAAAAAATATCTTCTGCTAAATCAAATGGTAACAACTAATTAACTGATATTAAGAGTAAAAAAATTGTATATATCAAAAAAAAATAATAAAAAGTATAGTCCCGTTCCAGCGGTTTATCTTCATATCCCTTTTTGTCGTTTGATTTGTCCATTTTGTTCCTTTGCAGTTTGTAAAGACAATTCAAATTTGCATGACAAATACATCAAGGGGGTGCTGAAAGAAATGGTTATGTACTCAAAAATACTTGAAGAAAAAAAACAGAAAGTTGATGGGGGAAAAAAACTGTCAGGTCAGAAATATCTTGAATCAATTTATCTTGGAGGAGGCACACCATCCAGACTAAGCATTCCGAAGGTATCAGAATTACTCAAATATGTCAGAGATCATTTCCCCTGGTCAGAAAACATTGAAATCACTTTTGAAATGAATCCTGAAGATGTGACTCCAGAATATTTGGACGATCTTGCAAAAATTGGAGTAAATCGCCTTAGTTTAGGCGGACAAAGTTTTCAGACTTCAACACTAGGGAAATTGGGACGCTGTCATACAGTTTCAGAATTGCGCTGTGCTTGCGAGGCAATTGCAAATTCACCTTTGAACAATTGGAACATCGATTTGATGTTTGGAATACCAGAGCAAAGTATTGCAATGATCAAAAAGGATGTTGAAGAGGCACTTTCCTATAAACCTCCGCATATATCATTATATGGGCTTGAAATACATGAACGGACACCTTTTGGACAAAATGCAAAGATCCGGAAATGGGTAACAGAACATCAGGAACAATATGAGAAAATGTATTTATGGGCGACAGATCGTTTGGAAAAAGCCGGATTGTTGCAATATGAAGTATCAAACTTTTCAAAAAAAGGTAACGAAGGCAGGAATAACCTGCTGGTCTGGTCCGGACAGGATTACTTGGGTTTTGGAGCAGGAGCACACTCATTCAAAGAGCAAACTCGCAGAGGAAACATCCGGTCTATTAAATCATACCTCAATCTTCTGGAAAAACGGACATTACCTACTGAATTTAAGGAACAGCTTACTACCACTCAGCTTGCAACAGAATTTTTAATGCTTGGATTGCGACGGAGTGAAGGTGTGAACCTTGACAATTGGCTTAACCGTTTCGGGCTGCATTGGGGCACGCAAGAGGAAAAATATGTTCATTCACTTTGCGAGCAAGGGTATGCAATCAGGAAGGGCAGCAGCCTCTGTTTGACACCAAAAGGAATGCTGATAGCAGACAGAATCACAGTCCAACTAATGCCGTCAGACAGCTGACACTAAGAGATCCATCAATATTTTTCATTTTTACTTTAAAGTTTTTTTTCAGTATGCCGAAAAGCAAGACAAGTGTTTTTCCCGCTGACAAAAATGTGTTAGCAGTTTGGGGAAGCCTTGAAATTTTGACTAATTATTGGGAGAAAGAAAATGAAAATTCGAAGCAATGCCATATCATTGAATACATTGAGGCACTCGGACATCAATTTAAAAAATGTTAGAAACTCAATTGAAAAACTAAGTTCAGGCACAAGAATTAATAATGCCGCCGATGGACCAGCTTCATTGATTGCATCAGAACGATTGAGAGGACAAATTGCTGGTTTGAGACAGGCACACAGCAATAATGCAAGTGCCATCGCAATGTTTCAAACAGCTGAGGGAGCCCTGAGTGAATTCAGTAACATTTTGCTTCATCTGAAGCAGCTGTCAGTTCACGCTGCAAATGAAGCAGTTAACGATGAGACTATGCTTGCTGCAGATCAGCAGGAGGTGGAAAACTTACTCACCACTTTGGACCGAATCGTAGAAACAGCCATGTTTAATGGAAAACATTTACTAGATGGAAGCATGGGTACAAATGGAGCTTCGGTTGGAGATAATATACGATTCGTAAGTGCTGAAACCTGGACAAAGGCTTCTCCCACAGAAGGCTATGAAGTTGATATTATGCAAGTTGGAACACAGGCATTTAAAAAAGGAACTGCCCCGTTGACTGTAAATAATATTGGCGATGGAGTAACCATTTTGTTGAGCGAAGGTGGTAGAAATGTGGAAATAGACACCAGGTCAGGGTTAGTGAACAAAAACATTGAAGAAATTCTGTACAACCATAGGCGTGACCCTTCACGTTTTCCCGCAGAGGAAGCATCCGCAGATATACGTGGAATTGTAATGCATGCAATTAAAAATAGTATAAAGTCCAGCAGTTTGGCTTTAGAAGCTTTTGAAACACCAGATAAAACTTTCTACATCAGGCACAAGGAGTTTGGTGATGATACCTCTTTTTCTGTAACCACTAACCTTGCGGGTTTATTGACAGAAAAAGCTAATGTAGCAGAATTATCTGTACCAGGTTTGGATGTAGCAGGAAGGATTGGGGGACAGGTTGCAAGAGGAAATGGCCAGTTTCTCACTGCGATCGAAGGTGCCTCTCCCGCTAAGGGAATCACGATTCAGTATGATCGTACAATCGGATTAAAAGAGGTTCCTGTCAAAAATGAGCAGGGAGAATTTATAGGTGTAGAGTTTGTGCAAGAGTCACAAGATGAAATTGTGGGCACGCCTGAAAATCCCATCATTGAAGGCTTTGTACACTTATCTCAACAGACGAAGAATGTAAATCTTGGTCCAAATCCAGGAATGGAAAGTAGTTTTTCATTGAAGAGCATTCGTACCAGCAACTTGGGAATGGGTGTGGAAAATGATAGCGGTTTCAGAAGTCTGTTTGATGTAGATTTGACCAGCAGACAAGGAGCCATTGATTCAGGAAGAATCATTGATCAGGCAATTGATGAAATATCATCATACCGTGGGGAAATTGGAGCTTTCCAGAAAAATGCAGTAGAAAGCAATCTCAATTCATTAAGAATTGCTGAAGAAAATATCACAAAAGGTGAGTCAGCAATAAGAGACACTGATATGGCTGCAGAGATGTCAAAATTGACAGGAAACCAGATTCTTCTGTCGGCCAGTCAGTCAATGCAGGCTCAAGCTAATCAGCTACCTGAAAACGTTCTGCAGCTGCTTCAGGGTTAATATAAAGACTGCGAATGGTAATTGGGTTTGAGAAAGATTTAAAAAATGCTTTTTAAATTCCCAAATATCGATGTTGCATTTCTTTATGTTTGTTAAGCGTGGAAGAATCACCTGTCCAGACAATTTTCCCTTTTTCCATGATATAATGGCGGTCGGCAAGTTTTGTGAGTGCCGCAATATTTTTATCTACCACAAGGATAGATTGTCCGGATGATTTCAAACCCCTTAAACAATCCCAAATTTCCATTTTAATTAAAGGTGCAAGTCCCTCTGTGGCCTCATCCAAAATCAATAGCCGTGGGTTTGTCATCAAGGCCCTGCCTATTGAAAGCATCTGCTGTTCACCTCCGGATAACTGATTCCCCATATTATTTAATCTGTCAGTCAGACGCGGAAATAATTTAAAAACCCGATCAAGTGTCCAGGGATTCTTGTTTTTGAATCTGTTTGCTGCAGTTGCCACCAGATTTTCATACACACTCAAATTCGGAAATATTTGACGTCCCTCCGGAACAAGTCCTACTCCAGACCTTGCTACCCTATGTGAGGGCCATTTTTGGACTGGATCACCTACAAAAATAACCTCACCAGATTTAACTTTAACCAACCCCATAATCGAATTGATAGTGGTCGTTTTACCCATTCCGTTGCGTCCAAGCAATGTTACCACCTCACTTTCATTTACCTTCAGGTCGATACCGAACAGCACTTGACTTTGACCATAGGAAGTTTCCATTTTATTAATTTCAAGTATCAAAGTCCTCCTCTCCAAGATAGGCAGCTTTTACTTCCGGATGCTGCCGTATTGCTGCAGGTGTATCAGTGGCAATCAGCCGCCCATTGACAAGAACTGTGATGCTGTCTGCCAAAGTAAAAACCACATCCATGTCATGCTCTATCAGCAAAATGGTTAATTTGCCTTTCAAGCCCTGAAGTATTTCTACCATGGCAGATGATTCTTTGGGTCCCATTCCTGCCATTGGTTCATCAAGAAGCAGCAATTTTGGACGTGTTGCCAATGCCATTGCGATTTCAAGTTGACGGTGTTCACCGTGAGATAGTTGTCCCGCTACAGTTTCAGCCCGCTTTCCCAAACCAACCTGTTGCAAAAATTCAAGGGCAGGCAGTCTGAGTTTCTGATCTTTGCCGGCGTCTTGCCAGAAATGAAAAGAATGTCCTGCATGAGCCTGTACAGCAAGCGCAACATTGTCCAGTGTTTTCAAATCAAGAAATATGTTGGTAATTTGAAATGAACGGGCTAAACCGAGAGCGGAACGAAGATGTACAGGCATGCCCGAGATTTCGATGCCATCAAACAAAACAGTGCCTGAATCTGGCTTTATTTCTCCACTTAACTGACTGATTAATGTGGTTTTCCCAGCACCATTAGGCCCTATTACTGCGTGTATTTTCCCAGTCTCTACCTGAAAAGAAAGATCATCTATGGCAAGTAAGCCTCCAAATGATTTTTTAAGTGATTTTACAACTAACATTTTTTCATTATTGTTTCTGCTTAGACAGAGAGCTTTTGCTCCACCAATTATCCAGTCTAACAAGAATGCCATCAATTCCGCCTTGTCCAAAAATTACCACCAGCACAAGTAATGGCCCAAAAAATATTTGCCAGTATTCAGTGAATTCTGAGAGGAATTCTTCCAAAAATAGAAATGCGACTGCACCGATAACAGGTCCGAAAAGAGTTCCCATTCCTCCTAAAACAATCATAATGATCAAATCTCCGGAACGAGTCCAATGCATTACGGAAGGACTGACGAAATCAGTTTGATTTGCGGACAACACTCCGGCTAACCCGCAAATTGCTCCGGAAAGAATGAAAGCTACAAGACGGTAACGGAAAACGGGGAAACCAATGGATCTCATTCTTTGTTCATTCGATTTTGCTCCACGAATCAACATGCCGAAACGAGATTTGATTAAACGATGTGATAAATACAACGTGATAATCAAAAATCCAAAGTTAAGGTAATAGAGTGTGTTGTCATTAGATAGGTCTAGCAAACCCGAAAAGTCGCTTCGCATATAAAGGCTAAGTCCATCATCACCTCCATAGCTTTCGTTACCTACAGCAATGAAATAGAACATCTGCGCAAACGCCAGAGTAATCATAATGAAATATACCCCGCGAGTACGCAGTGAAATAGCTCCAATAAAAAGTGCTGCTATTGCAGACGCACAAACTGCAACGGCCATGTGAATAAATCCGTCTCCCATCCACGTCACTCCATCTTCCACAGCGTGCAATGTGCCAATTCCTACAACATATGACCCAATTCCCAGATAAACAGCATGTCCAAAACTAACCATCCCCCCATATCCTAATATCAAATTAAGACTAACTGCCCCTATTGAAAGAATTAACATTCTGGAAAACAAAACTGTATAAAAAGGTTCATCTATTGCGTCAGCGATTAATGGTACTGCTCCCAATCCAATCATTAACAGGCTTATTAAAGCAAAACGCGGGGACCAGTTCATCTAAACTCCTTTAGGTGGGAAAAGCCCTTGTGGCCTTATTGCCAAAATGAGCGCCATCAGAACATAAATCAGCATGGAAGAAATGGCTGGCGCGGCGGTATCAGCGACATCGTTGGAAACAAACAGACCTAAAATGTCCGGCAGGAATGATCTCCCTACAGTATCGATAAATCCAACTAAAAGAGCCGCAACAAATGCACCTCGAATTGATCCAACTCCACCAATTACAATAACCACAAAGGTAACAATCAATATACCTTCACCCATCCCTATTTCTACTGTCATGATTGGGGCGGCCATTAAGCCTGCCAATCCTGCCAGTGCCGATCCCAAGCCAAAGACAATAGTATAAAGAAGGTTTATGTTTACTCCCAGGGCGCTAACCATTTGACGGTTGCTTGCTCCTGCACGGATAAGCATTCCAATTTTTGTCCGGGAAACAAGCAAATAAAGCAATAATGCTACGGTGATACCTGCAAAGATGATAACTAGACGAAAGGCTGGATATCGGATGCCGAAAAAAAGTTCTACACTGCCATTTAGTATATCTGGTAAAGGGATATCAAGTCCGATTGGTCCCCAGATGAGTCTGACTAGTTCATTAAAAAATAATATTAGGCCGAAGGTTGCCAATACCTGATCCAGATGGCTGCGGGTGTACAGCTTTCTTAAAGCAATGCTTTCCACTATAATGCCGAATAACATGCAGGCAGGCAATGTGAGCAAAACCCCAAGAAAGAATGAGTTTGTCCATTGTGTAAAAGTCGCAGCAAAGTATGCTCCCATCATGTAGAGTGAACCATGTGCCAGATTGATAAGGTCCATGATTCCAAATATAAGCGTTAATCCTGCGGCAAGCAGAAACAATAAAATACCTAATTGTAAACCGTTCAGGGTTTGCTCCAGAAGCAGAATCCAGTTCACATGAACCTATTGTAAATTTGGGTGATTATTTCAATATGACTATTTGGCAGGAAGACAATACATAGATATTATCATCTTTACATAGTAATAAAGTCAGTTCAAAATTAGACTTTTCCGTGGAGATGATTTGTCTGATTAAATTTTGACATTAATTTTTTCAGGATTGAATTGAGGATGGAGGGGCAAAGACATGGAGGGACACGAAGTCCCTCCAAAAACAGAAATTTTACCAGGACATCTTGCAATCCTTTGCGTATGGATCCTGATGATTTGTGTAAACGGTTTTCTCAATACTGGTAGTAAAATTTCCTTCAGAATCTTTAATTACCTTACGTAAATAAAAGTTTTGAATTGGGAAATGGTTGTTACCGTATTTAAATGGTCCACGTATTGATGGGAAATCCGCTTTACGCATAGCTGCACGCATACCCGACTTATTGGACAAATCACCACCTACAGCTGTGACAGCGCTGTTGATCAGCATGATAGTGTCATAAGACTGTGCGGCATAGAAAGTCGGATATCGACCAGTCTTTTTGCGATAATCAGCAACAAAGCGTTTATTTACCGGATTATCCAAATCCGGAGCCCAGAACTGGGTCATTAAACTTCCAGAAGCCAAATCTTTTAAACGAGGAAGACTTAAGGAATCAACTGTGAAAGCAGAATATAATGGAACTGAGCCTTTCAAACCTGCCTGTGAATACTGCTTGAAAAACTGCATGCCATGTTTACCCGGATAAAAGACAAACACAGCGTCAGGATTAGCTGCACGAACCTTCGCAAGTTCCGCGGAGAAATCAAGCTGTGCCGGAAACTTGGTCATATCTTTACCAACAATGTTTCCTTTGAAAGTGCGTGAAACTCCGGCTACCATGCTTTTACCAGCAGCGTAATTTGGGGCCATTATGTAAAGATTTTTAATCCCCAGCTGGTTCAGTACCTCACCCATTGCCATAGTTGTTTGGTCATTTTGCCATGATGTTGAGAAAAAATCCTCATGGCAAAGTTTTCCGGCAACCGGCCCTGGTCCAGCATTGGAAGTAATCATGAACGGACCTTTGCCCACAACTGAATTACGCGAAGCCAGAAGTACATGACTCCAAATATAACCGGTGACAAAATGAACTTTGTCTTTTTTGACCAATTTTTCAGTTTTTTGCTTTCCAACATCAGGTTTAAATGTGTCGTCTTCATAAAACATTTTCACATCAGAGCTTCCCATTTTGCGGCCCAGGTGATCGAGTGCCAGCTCAACAGCATCCCGCATATCGTTCCCTATTGCCCCTGCACCTCCGGTTAGTGTAGTGACAAAACCGATTTTGACTGTATCAGCCATAGCTGCCTGACTGATAATCAGCACACCAAGACTTACTGTCCATAAAAAGAGTTTCCTCATTATTCCTCCTTATCATTGCAAAATAATTTCACCAGTTGAGACTGGTAAATGAATTAAAGTCCGAAAAAAATAACGCAACAGCCAGCTGATGTCAACTAAAAATTGAAATAAATTATTGCAGGAATTGAAATTCAGAGTGGATCTATTTCAACTTCCTGAAATTCAGTTTGCCGAAAATTAAAGAAGTTGGTTTTGTTCAAGAATGAGGCATTGAACAAAATAAAAGCAGATTTAAACAGTAAAGAATTAGTACACGGATTTAACTTAAATTTAAGATCAACATACGCACAGCTGCAAATTAAGCCTCATTTATGTTCAACAGCAGATATGTAATCAAGCACACACTGCATATCTTTTTCAACCAATTTATAAAAGGTGCTGTTGTGGCCAAGTCCGGGACTGCTTCTGTGCCGCAGTTCGTGAACCAGAGTATTCATTAATTGGTTTTTTTTGGGCCATCCAAAAAACCAGAAGTTTGAGCGGTGAATTTTTATTTGTTCTTCACCCCAGTATATTCCTGCTTCTCCATATTGGATATAATTCTGATGCACTGGACGCTCTCTTGTATAATGAATCGGTACAGTTCTGATCTTGATTTTCATGATGGATGGAAAACATGGGACTTCCAATAGCTGCTCAGCTAACTCTGTAATATAATTTTGCCTTTTCTCGGGGTTTTCAAAAACCGGATCAAGCAGATGCCAGCGTTCTAGGATAAAAAATAAGATACTTCCAGTAAAAATGAGTGCTAAAAGCAATTGAGTGTATTTCGATAAATAAGATCTGCTTGAGGAAACTTGCACCAGGTGTTTCTGTTTCCATCGAAGCCATTCTTCCCATTCTTGTTGAATGTAACTGTAATTCTTTGTTTCCCATGCATCACCAGCATTATCAAGTTCGATTGATTTGCTGAAAGTATCGGGAGTCTGAAAAAATATATGCTCACCACATTTTTGACAGAGAATTCTGATGAATTGTTCACCATCCTTGCCGGTTAATGGAATAACATTAAATTTGTTTTCGCCGCATGATGGACAGTGGAGAGTTTTATCTTTCTGAGAATCTCCAATTGAAGGGATAGCTTGTTCAGGAGATTTATTTATCAATTTCCAAGTAGTTCAGAAAGCAGCTAAAACAGCTTTTTCATTTATGTATTTAAGTAGATTATAACAGAATTATAAGTAAATTCTAATCAACTAATAGCTGATGTACACTCCCAATTGTTTATAGTGTAAAGTAATAACAGTCAAAAATTGAAATAATAGCAAATACAGTAAAATATCTTGCATTTCATATTCATTAGAATGGACAATGCGTATATATATTTCAAACTACAGATGTTATTATTAAATAAGGTTTGATGGTAAGTTTAACACAGTGATAGGAGGAACAAATGTCAGTCAGCGCCAGTAATACAGTTAAATCAATCGGAATGAAAGATGCCACTTTATTTCGTCAGCAGGTGTATATTGATGGCAAATGGGCGGATGCAGACAGTGGAGAATCTACCGAGATTACCAATCCTGCAAACGGCAATGTTTTAGGTACAGTACCAAATTGTGGCGCTGCAGAGGCAAAACGTGCAATTAAAGCAGCAAACAATGCATGGCCAAAATGGCGTTCTAAAACAGCCAAGGAGCGTGCTGTTATAATGCGTAGATGGTTTGAATTGATGATGGAAAATCAAGAGGATCTTGCACGTCTTATGACTGCAGAGCAGGGTAAACCGCTCGCCGAATCCCGTGGAGAAATAGCTTATGCGGCAAATTTTCTGGAGTGGTTTGGAGAAGAAGCAAAACGATTATATGGGGATACAATTCCTTCACATGCAACTGATAAGCGTATTGTTGTAATCATGCAGCCCATCGGCGTAACAGTTGCTATTACACCATGGAATTTCCCTGCGGCAATGATCACCAGGAAAGCTGGTCCTGCATTGGCTGCAGGCTGCCCAATGGTCATAAAGCCGGCTCCGGACACACCGTTTTCAGCATTTGCACTGTGTGAACTTGCTGAACGTGCCGGTGTACCTCCGGGAATATTAAGCACAATTACAGGTGATGCTGTGGAAATTGGTGGTGAATTTACAGGCAATCCAATTGTGAGAAAATTGAGTTTCACCGGCTCTACCGGAGTTGGAAAACTCCTGATGAAACAGTGTTCCGGTACCGTCAAAAAGCTTGCACTTGAACTGGGAGGTAATGCTCCGTTTATTGTATTTGACGACGCTGACCTGGAAGCAGCTATTCCAGGAGCTCTGGCCAGCAAGTTTCGGAATGCCGGTCAAACCTGTGTTTGTGCGAATAGAATTCTGGTGCAAAGCAAGGTTTATGATAAATTTTGTGGAATGTTGGCAGATGCAGCTAAAAATATAAAAGTGGCTGACGGTTTTGAAGATGGTGCCCAACAAGGTCCGTTGATTAATGAAGCTGCTGTTACAAAAGTTGAAAGCCATGTCGAGGATGCCATTTCAAAAGGTGCAAAACTTCTTGCTGGCGGACAGCGGCATAAACTGGGCGGGACATTTTACGAACCAACAGTACTATCCGGAGTAACAAAAGAAATGATGGTAGCAAAAGAAGAAACATTTGGACCAATGGCACCTGTATTCAAATTTGAAACAGAAGAAGAAGCGATTGAAATGGCAAATGACACTGAATTTGGTTTAGCTGCATATTTTTACAGTAGAGATATTGGCCGGATATGGAGAGTATCTGAGGGGCTGGAATATGGAATTGTTGGTGTAAATGAAGGAATTATTTCAACCGAAGTCGCACCATTCGGAGGAGTCAAGGAGTCAGGAACAGGAAGAGAAGGTTCCAAATATGGTATCGATGACTACCTCGAAATAAAATATCTTTGCATGGGAGGAATCAATGACTGATTTCTATTGCATTTTGCCAAAAGTTTTTATTTTAATTTGAGGATATAATATGAAAATAAATCTTGAATTAATGGGCCCTTTGGTAGATTATCTGCCGGATTCTGACAGAGGTAAAACTGCATTGAAATTGAATGATGAATCAACCATTGCCGATATGCTGCAAAAACTTCAAATCAAGCGCAAAGTGGTTGTAGCAGTCAATGGTGATGAGGAAAAAGGTCTTGATCATGTTCTTATTGACGGAGATGAGGTACTTGTCTTCTCTATTATCAGTGGAGGATAGTTTTAAATGTTAAATATGAAGTAGGAGAAAAATATGCCTTACGGTTATACAGGAAAAGTTTTACATGTTAATTTGACAAAAGGTGAGTTGGAAATTGAAGAACCGGATGAGAAGTTTTATCGCACCTATATGGGAGGAAGTGCGATGGGCTTACACTATGTTCTTAAAGAAACTCCAGCAGGAGTTGATCCTTTTAGTCCGGACAATGTTCTTGCTTTATGCACAGGAGTACTAACAGGGACACCTGTTTCCGGACAAAGTCGTCTGACTTCGGTAGCAAAATCACCACTTACCGGATGTATCGGAGACGCACAAGGTGGCGGATATTTTCCAGCTGAAATGAAATTTTCAGGATTTGATGCAGTGATAATCAAGGGTAAATCTCCAAAACCGGTGTATCTTTGGATGCATCACGGAGAGGCCGAACTGCGTGATGCCGGACATTTGTGGGGGCTTACTACCGGCGATGCTGAAGATAAACTTAAAGAAGAACTGGACGATAAGCGAATCGAGGTTTTGCAGATTGGTCCTGCAGGAGAGAATCTTGTTCGGTTCTCCGCACTGATCAGTATGAGCAACCGCGCAAATGGTCGTACCGGAATGGGTGCTGTGATGGGATCAAAAAACCTTAAAGCTGTTGTAGTCAGAGGGAAAATGAAACCTGCTGTCTCTAACCCTGAAAAATTTAAAGAGATCCAGAAGCTGGCCAAGGTTAATTTAGAACCTACGGGGATGGATGGTTTTGGAAAATATGGAACTCCCGGGGTAACTACTCCTCAGCACAAAGCCGGGGGTTTGCCGACTTATAATTTCAATAGCGGCAACTTTGACAAACATGAAGAAATTGATGGACTCAAACTTTACAATGAGCATCTCAGGGGTCATGAAAAAGATGACCAGAATCGTTTTGGCAGAGATACTTGTTTCAGCTGTTCAATCAAATGCAAACGTGTTGCACAAATTGATGAAGGACCGTTTAAGACGGATGCAAAATACGGAGGTCCGGAATACGAAACACTTGCGACATTTGGGAGTTATTGCGGAATCAGCGACATGGACGCGATTATACACGCCAACGCGCTTTGCAACATGTACGGCATGGATACGATTTCATGCGGGGCAACTATTGCGTGGGCCATGGAATGCTGGGAAGAAGGTAAAATAACAGCAGAAGATACAGGAGGAATCGAGCTGCAATACGGCAATGCTGAAGCAATGGCAAAAATTACGGAAATGATAGCCAATCGTGAAGGTTTCGGAGAGATACTGGCCGAGGGTTCAAAAAAGGCAGCAGAAATCATTGGACGTGGAACTGAAGATTATTTAATTACAAGTAAAGGTCAGGAAGCACCAGCACATATGCCGCAGGTAAAGCGCAGCCTGAGTGTTATTTACGCAGCAAATCCTTTTGGGGCAGATCATGAATCCAGTGAACATGATCCGGGTTACAAAGCTTATCCTGAACGCATGAAGGAAATCGGCCTGACTAATCCACAGGAGAAATTGGCGCTTAACAAAGAAATGATGCGCTTCGCCATGATCACCCAGCATTTGTCCAGTGCCGTGGACAGCCTTTCTGTATGTGCTTTTGTTTTTGGAGCCTCGTTTCAGCTGTACAGCCCTGAAGAACTGGTAAAAACCGTTAATGCAGTTATGGGATGGGATGTTGATATGAAAGAGATTCTGGAAGTAGGCGAACGTCGTCTCAACATGTTGAGGGCTTTTAATTCAAGAGAAGGAGTAGGCAGAGAGTCTGACACTCTTCCGAAGAAGATGTTCAAACGACCCCTTGAAGGAGGCAGATCTGATGGCTACGTTTTAGATGAGGGAGAATGGGAAGTTGCCTTGGAAGATTACTACCGCTTATGCGATTGGGATGTGGAGACAGGACACCCTTCACTAAGAAAGATGGAATCACTTGGGCTTGGCTGGGTAGTTGCTGAAAATGAAGCGTTGTCACATGCTATTACCTGAGAATATATGGTAAGCATGTAAATATTGATTGAAGCCGGTGAGATTGTGTCAATTCGAAATAGACGTCCACTGACAGCAGACAGTCCGGCGCATGACGACTTTTGGAGTCCGGATGTATTGAAAGAAGTCAATACCAGAAGTCCGCAAATGCGTCAGACTTTTGAAAAAGTCAAATCTGTTGCCCCCACAAAAACAACTGTTTTGCTTTTGGGCGATACCGGGGTAGGAAAGGGCACAGTAGCCAAACTCATACACCAGCACAGCAGTAGAAAAAATGAGGCATTTGTTCATGTACATTGTGGAGCATTACCGGATACTTTGGCTGAAAGTGAATTGTTCGGTTACGAAAAAGGAGCATTTACAGGCGCAGTTAAACGTAAACTGGGTCGATTCGACAACGCGCAAAAAGGGACGATATTTCTTGATGAGATAAATACGATCTCCTCAACCATGCAGATTAAGCTTCTGCAGGTACTACAGGATCGTATTTTTCAGCGTGTTGGTGGTGAATCCTCGATTGAAGCAGATGTACGGGTAATAGCTGCTTCCAACTCGGACCTGCAGGAAATGTGTGATCAAGGTCTGTTCCGCAAAGATCTTTATTATCGACTAAGTGTTTTCCCACTAGAAATCCCATCCCTGCAGCAGCGTTCAGAGGACATTCCGGACTGGATTGATTATTTGATTGACTGGTTCAACAAGCACTATTTTAAGGAAATTGAGGATGTAGATCCACTGGTGGTCAAGGCGCTTAAGGAATATTCATGGCCGGGAAATATCCGTGAATTGGAAAATGTCATCGAACGGGCCTACATTCTGGAAACATCCTCTGTTCTCAGAGCCGAAAGCTTCCCACAGGAACTATTTGCCGGAATTAACAACACGGCTGAAGTTGTTATGGATATCAATCAGCCTCTGGCGGAAGTGCGCCGTCAGGGGCTGGAACATCTTGAACGACAGTATCTGAAGGAATTGTTAACAGTGCATAAAGGACGCATTAACTGTGCTTCGGAAACTGCAGGAATCACAACAAGACAACTTCATAAACTTCTCACTAAATACGGAATCCGCAAGGAGGATTTCAAACAATCACAAGCTACAGACCCAAAAGTATAATTCCTCTCTGTTACACTTTTTAATAGAATTCAGAGGATATTCTACTGTAATAACTCATTAAATTATCTAAACATACAACGGATTGATGTATAGCAATACTTTCAATCTAATGTAAGCAAAAGCTGATAATCGTTAAATTTGCTGCTTGGGATCAGAGAATTTGTCTGCGAGTTTGAGGCGCTGGATTTTTCCTGATGGTCCTTTTGGAAGTTCATCGAGGAAAAAGTATTGGGAAGGTGCTCTATATTCACCGATGGATTCAGTGCATAGTTTTCTTAGTTCCATTTCATCAACATTTTCCCCAGGTCTCCGAGCAATCGCGGCTGCGACTGTTTGTCCGTAATTATCATCCGGAAGTGGGAACGCCGCTGCTTCCATTACACTTTTGTGGCGGTACAGCACATCATCAATCTCACGTGGAGAAATATTTTCTCCGCCTTTTATAATAAGTTCTTTGAGACGACCGGTGACAAATACATACCCGTCTGAGTCCATCTTCCCTAGATCGCCTGTACGATACCATCCGTCTGGTGTAAATGCATCTTTGGTGGCATCAGGATTTTTTAAATATCCTTGCATCACATTCCGTCCCCGAACCTGAACCTCGCTTTCCTCACCTGTAGACGCAACAGTTCCCTCAGCGTCGGCAATTCTTACCTTGTTACCATAAGCAATTCCCGGAGAGCCAAGTTTATGCAGTTTCGGATCAAGTGGGTTTGATAGCAAGGGAGCGGCTGTTTCAGTAATGCCCATTGTTTCAACAATTATAAGTCCGAACCGTGCTTCAAATGCTTTGTGCAAAGCAGGAGGTAAAGCGGCTGAGGCAGAGCGTCCGAAACGAACATTATTCAATTGAGATTTAAGTTTGTCGTCTTCTTCAACATTCATCAAGTAGGAAAGTATAGTTGGAACAACACTGAACCATGTGCATTCCTCATCAATTACCCATGACCAGAATTTTGATGCCTGAAAGCGTTGGGGCATTACCAGTCCGGAACTGCTCACTAGTGTGCCCATCACTGAAACCGCCTGTGCGTTGATGTGATAGAGCGGCAATACACATAAGCTGTTGTCAGCGGGAGTCAGTTCATGAGCCACCTCAGTATTCCATCCACCATAAAGCAGGCTTTCATGTGTATGGATAACTCCTTTTGGACGCCCGGTTGTTCCGGAAGTGTAAATCAGCAGGGCCTTTTCTTCAGGTTGTGGCAGATGTGTTATAACTTTTTCATCCGGAACAGCTTTATCCCATACCGGAAGATTATCCGGTTGAGTCAGTATGATTTCAGGTTTATTTGAAAGTTGAGATAGTGCCTGTTCTGCTAATTCTTCATATTGTGGTGCAGTGAAGAGAATTCTTGTGTCTGAATGTTCAATCACATACGCTAAGATATCTCTTCCGGACAACGGATTCGCCAGAAAAACCTGAAACCCACCGTACATTCCTCCCAGAAATAATTCCAACGCGGTTTGTCCATTGCCAAGTAAACCTGCTACAGGTACGTCGCGAGTTAGTCCTTTACCGGATAAATAACACGTAACAGATTGAATTCGAGCTTGAAATTCTTTCCATGTATATTTGCTTCCGGAATCAGGATATACCACATACTGCTGCTCCGGAATGGATTCCGCGTGTTGGTCAATCAAACTTCGAATGGTATGTCCTGCGGGATTCACGACTTTTGGTAAAAAAGATATTGTGTTTCTGTGATTTGGTTTTAATGCTTAACGACCATGCTTAGCCCAGTATGAGCCAAAAATGTCCTCAACGCTGGGTTCTGCCGGAGTGATGGGCCGGACAATGCGGACAATGTTGAGGTAGTGTCGATAATTCAGATTTTCACTGATACTGTTTCCGCCCCATGTGCCGCAGCCCATTGAAAGTGAAAATGGTAGTCCATTATCAAAACTTCCACCAGTCGCAAAACAATGCGCCTGGTTTACAATCACTCGGCAGGTGGGAAGATTCAAACCTATTTGCATTGGACGCGATTCGTCTATTGAATGCAAACCTACTGAATGTCCTTTGCCCTGAAAATCGTAAATCTCCCTGACTTGTCGGCATGCAGCATCAAAATTTGCGGCACGGTATAAAGTCAATACCGGACTGAGTTTTTCTCCGGAAAATGGATACTCGTAACCGGTTCCGGTTTCTTCAACCAACAGCATCCGGGCATTCGCCATATCCGGACGTTGAAAACCAACTGCTGCGGCAATCTCTGAAGCGGATTTTGCAATCAGGTTGGGGTTGAGTTCTCTCTTCATCCATAAGTTGTCCCGCAATGTTTGTGTTTCCTCAGGATTAAGCAGCACACCGCCCTCGGCTTGTAATGCTGTAATGGCTTGTTCATATACTTCATCCACGATCACCAGGCTGTTTTCTGAGGAGCAGCTGGTGGCGTTATCAAAAGTTTTCGATGCTACAACCTTGCGGGCGGCTGAGGGGAGGTCGGCGGTTTCATCTATGATCACGGATACGTTACCAGCCCCTACACCGATTGCAGGAGTACCACTGCTGTAAGCCGCACGGACGTTGATTTGTGCCCCAGTAACCACCAGCAGATCCACTTGCTGCATCAGCTCGTGAGTGGCCTTAAAGCTGACTGGAGAGGGCATTTTTTGAATTAGATTTTCCGGGTGCCCATGCTGGCGCAAAACTTCTTGCAGCAAATCCACCACCCGTTCGCAGATCGCATTTCCTTTTGGGGAAGGGGAGAGGATGATCGCGTTACGGCCCTTGACGGCGTTCAGGGTTTTGTTTAGCGGAGTGGCAATTGGATTGGTAGAAGGGACGATTGCTCCGACAACACCGACCGGCCTGGCGATTTCCACCAACCCTTGTTCCGGAAGTTCACGAATTACCCCCACTGAGGGCGCGTTCTGTAAGTCCCTCAGCAAACCCAGTGTTTTGCGGTGGTTCTTGGTGATCTTGTCCTCCGCATCTCCCAAGCCTGTGTCCAGAACAGCCTGTTTGGATAGCGAACGGTTGGTTTCAGGTTCAAGTATAGCCCACGCGAGTCCGACAATTAATTCATCAACATCTTCCTGTCCAGCTGCTTCAAATTCAGATTGTGCCGCCTGTGCTCGCTCTACTATGTTTTCAATTGATATTTGGCTCATTTTTTTTCGACTGAGTTCGGAAATCTTTTTGTAATATGGATTATCCGGAGTTAATTAAGTTATGTAGTTAATTCCACTGAGTAATTATTTTATACAAAAGAATGTATGCTTAACAATTTTTTTCCCAACATGTAATTTGAACATATTCTTATCTGAGATACTCCAACCCTCATTTCATCATTCGATAACCGAAAATAGTGAACATGTTAAAAAGATCACTAAAGGAGAAATATATGAATACTGCAGTTTCATGTAATTTTAAAATGCATTGAAGGTTATAAAGCTGCCTAGAAAAATCAGACTGATAAAGAAAAATTTATTAAAAACATTTTCTGAAATTCTATGTCTGATAAACTGCCCCAGCAGCACACCAAGAATTGCCGGCACTATTGCCATCGCAGACCAACCTGCAAGTTCCAGTGTTAGAATGTTGTGAGTTTGCAGTGAAACTGTTAGTACAATGGTCAATGCGGTGAATAATATCCCCATTGACTGTATCAATGTGTCTCTGCTGAGTCCAATTGCCTGAAAATAAAACGCACATGGTACTACAAATATACCTGTCATTCCAGTAAGTATACCGTTAACAAAGCCAATTAATGGTGCAATCCACCATTCATGTTTTGGTTTTACTTCAAATCTGAGCCCTGAGAGATTTAACGCGGAGTACAATATTAAGACAACCCCTAACAGGGCAGTAAGAAATGAGAGGGCTACACTCGTCAGTACTATTGTTCCTAACCATACCGTCGTGCTCGCCGTCAGTATCAGCGGCCAAAGTCGGAGTAGTACCTTGAAAAATTCTCTGCCAACTGCAGCCTGCCAGATGTTTGTAACAAGGGAAGGTATTAACAACAATGAAATCGCGTTTGGCAAGTTGGTAATTATTGTTAAAAATGCAAGACCAACTGTTTGAAAACCGACTCCGATAATTCCTTTCAGCAGTCCGGAAAGAAGTACAGCACCAAAAATTACTATTGCTGTTATAGTATCAAACACTTCTTTTGAGTCCCATTCAGGTTGAATTGATGTATTATTTCAGATAGAAAACTGATTTGAGTGTATGATACATCGTATTTTTCAGCAGCATAAACTATAAAATGTCATTAAGCCATAACATATCGAATACCAGATTCATTTAAATCTCAAAGCAAAAGAAACATATTCTAAGGCATCTACAATTATTAAGCATGAGATTTTAAGGAATTTGTTATTTTATATTTTTGTACTTGACATAATTATTAAATAAGCTATATTTCCACGTTAATCTTCGCAATGAAGTGAAGATTATTTCTATCTTGTTAATTTTAAAAGGAGACAAAATGAAAACAGGATATTTTAATAAAATAGCTGCTTTTGGATTTGCAACAGCACTGAGCTTTTTCATGGCCGGTACTGCCAGTGCTGCATTCGAATGCAAAAACAAACAGACAAGCATGGCTAAACCTTCAGGGTTTCCCAGTCGTGCGTTAACCATGATTGTCCCTTATGGACCTGCTGGAGGTTCAGGACAGATAGCAGCTGCCATGGCAGAAGCTGTGACCGGTCATAGCGGTGTAAGCATTAACCGTGACCACAAACCAGGTGGTTCAGGAACCGTTGGAATGACAGCATATATGTCTGCTCCCGCAGACGGTTATACGGTGCTGGAGCATATTGATGATGCTTCATCTGCACATGCTTTGGATTCAAGCAGACCAAACCCGGCAGTTGACTTGATACCGCTGGTTATCTCACAAGTTACATTTTCGCAGATTTATATCCGTACAAATGAAACTCGCTACAATGACTGGCAATCATATGTTAAATGGGTCAAAGCTCAAAACGGCAAGTCAACCATCGCCAACGTATCTAAAGAAGGTTCGATGGAGCGTGTAACGATGAAATTCATTACAGAAGCTGCGGGATTGAAAATACAGCAGATATCCTTTGATAAGGGTGCACCTCGTTATGGTTCGCTTCTGGGCGGTCAGGTTGATGCTCTATTTGAGCAGCCAGGTGATGTCAGAAAGTTTCTTGATGCAGGCAAATTCAAGCCGATCCTGACCATTTTTAATGAACGACCATCCGTCTTTGCAGATGTTCCTAGTCACAGGGAAATGGGAATGACTTTTGAGCCGCTTCTACGTTTCAGAGGATTTTACGTACACGCTAATGCACCGGCTGATCGTGTGAAATGGCTTCAATGGGCATTTCAGCGAGGATATTGCCAGGACAGCTATCAGAAATTCAATGAATCCAAATTCATGACTGTGATAGATAGTTACAGGGATACCGCTGGTGCCAGAGAACTAATTAGGGGTTCCATTGCTCAATACAGAGATGTATATAAAGCAATGGGTCTTGATGTAAAATAATTACAATCTGAATATATTGTTCTGAAACAACATTTCTAATTAGTGTCCGGAGTTTTCTTCCGGACACTATTCCTAATTAATAAATTAGTGTATTGAAATGAGTAAGTTAAAGACTTCTCATATTGTTGAGACCTGTGTCTGGATAGTCATTGTCGCGGTCTTTTTTGGTTTTTCATTCGAGTTTAACCAGGAGATTGAAATATATATTTTCGGTGCTACTGGATGGCCAAGAGTAATTTTGGCCATACTGTTGGCTGTTGTGCTTGGTAATTTTCTTCAGCTTTACAAAAAAGGATCTGAAGCACAAAAAGGACGAATAGGTATAACTGACGATGATGAAGATATAAAGTATAACAGTTTTCGTTCTGCCCAGAAACTGATTGCGATCTTAATGCTTCCGTTTCTTTACGCATTGTCTCTCAAGCCGGTGGGTTTTTATTCTGCCACACCGTTTTTTATTGCCTTCGTGATAATGCTCCTGGGAGAAAAAAGGATAAAATGGATATTAGCAAATACAGTATTTATTTATTTCCTGATTATCTTGCTCTTCATGGTTTTGCTGAACGCCCCGCTGCCGCAAGGCAATGTTTCACCATTCTATGATTTCAGCGCTCTCATGCTGACACTGAACACCAAGTTGCATCAATCCTTTAGTTTTTAATCCAAATTTATGATTGATAACTTTATTGCCGGAAGTGTTGCTCTGTTTGGAGATCCTTTTTCCATTGGAATCTTTATTTTTGGAGTAATCGGCGGCATGTTATTTGGCGCTATTCCCGGGGTCAGCATGCTGACACTAGCTGCCATTTTGCTACCATTCACGGCTAATTTTGATCCAGCTCAAGGTGTTATGCTTTTTGCGGTGATTTACTGTACAGGCACTTATGGTGGAGCAATCACGGCAATTCTGTTCAATATCCCAGGTGCGCCGGAAAATGCCCCAACCTCATTCGACGGATACCCCATGACTCGTAACGGTCAGTCAGGGAAAGCTGTTGGAGCTGCAGTTTTGTGTTCCGCAATTGGTGGAGTTAGTTCTGCAGTAGTAATGATGGCAGCCACTGAACCACTGGCAAACTGGGCGATTTCCAATATTGGACCACCCGAAATTTTTGCACTGGTTTTTTTTGGTCTGGCAGTGGCTTCTTCAGTAGGAGGAAGAACAATCTGGAAAGGCTGGATCTCCGTATTATGCGGATTACTAATTGCCACAATCGGTCAGGACCCAGTGGGTGGGATCAATCGCTACAATTTCGGTTTTGCCGACCTTGCTGCCGGCATTGCGTTCGTACCAGCAATTTTAGGTTTCTTTGCTGTCTCTGAAATATTTGTACAGGCAGAAAAAAAAGCTATAGGAAAATTTGTAGCTCCTGAACTGAGTTTTGATTTTCCTACTATTTTAGAACTTTGGATCAATAAAATCGCGGTAGTCAGATCAATTCTGGTTGGTTTCTTTTGCGGTATACTTCCAGGAATAGGTGCAACACTTGCGGCATTTATGGGTTATGGCGAAGCAGTACGCTGGTCCAAGAACAAAGAAGAGTTTGGCAAAGGAAAACTGGAAGGAGTTATTTCATCAGAAACTGCTAATAATGCTGCAACAGGCGCAGCCATGATACCATTACTGGCACTCGGACTTCCTGGTGGAGCCATGACGGCACTGATGGTTGGAGTATTCCAGATGCATGATCTGGAACCAGGACCAATGGTATTTTATAATTCACCTGATTTAATCTGGATAGTTTTTTCAGCGATGTTTTATGCAAATTTATCAATTCTCTTTATTGGTTTAATTGAGACAAAGACTATCTTGTATCTGCTAAAAATCCCCTTTCAGTTTTTAGCGCCAATGATATTATTGCTTTCAAGTATAGGTTCTTATATTGGAAGAGGATTGGTGCTTGATGTGATGATCATGTTTGGTGCAGGTATTATAGGGTTTTTGTTAAGAAGATCTGGTTATTCGATACCTGGAATTGTACTTGGTATAATTTTAGGCAAGATTGGTGAACAGAATTTTGCCCAGGGAATGCAAATGGTGCATTATGACATAGTGGAATATTTATCACGGCCGATTTGTCTGTTATTAATAGTAGCGGGCTTATTAACTTTATTAACAGGCGTATACAGGGCCGTGTCATTTTCGATGAAGGATTAATCTCACCGTATCTGAAAAAATGGATTTTTTCAGCTATTATGTATTGCATGAAAAAAATAGTATTCAGCATTCATCGGCACCTTACTTGAAAAAATCCAAGACACTATTATCAATGCATTCTATTAGGGAATAATGTGCAGCACTACAGCTGAGCAGCCTTAAGCACTACACCATTTCTCTGATCTTTGAGTTAATTTCAGGACAAACTCAATTACCGGAGTTTGCTACAATCCCGCCTCATTTTTTTCTTCAGAAAACAGATCAAATAACACATGAAATCCAAGCCAATCATTCAAGAAAAATCTGCTGTGCAAATAATTTTCTGGACTTGTCTTGCAGAGGTGCTGTTAATGCAGGGTATTTTCACATTTTCATCAATGCTCCCATTTTTCTTTTCCGAATGGAATCTTAACAGTGTTGATGCGGGTTGGATCAGTGGAATTTATTATGGAGCCTACATGGTTTCTGTGATGATTCTGGTCAGCATCACTGACTGGATCGACGCAAAAAAAATTTACATCTGCGGCGCTTTGTTGACTCTCCTGAGTTGTGTTGGTTTCGCTCTGTTTGTAGAGGGATACTGGACTGCAATGATTTTCAGGACATTAGGAGGAATTGGTTTGGCTGGAACATATATGCCCGGACTTAAAGCTCTGACTGACCGTTTATCAGGTAAATCAAGAATGCGTGCCACATCGTTTTATACTTCCTCATTTGGTGTGGGCAGCGCTTTGTCCTTCTTGATTGGAGGTTACACACAGAACTGGTTTGCATGGGAAACAGCATTCTGGTTTGCTGGGACCTGTGCATTAGTAGCAATGCTGATAGTGTGGATAATTCTGGAAAATCGTCCTAACCAGGTAGGAGAACGTTCAGGGCTTCGTTCTTTGGATTTCAGACCGGTGCTGCGAAATCCAAGAGCGATGGGATGGATTGCCTGCTACTCAACCCATAATTATGAACTTTTTGCCTTCCGTTCATGGATTGTGGCTTACCTAGCTTTTGCCTTGTCAGACGCTGCCGGTGGATTCTACATTCAGCCGTCGCTGGTTGTATTCTTTGGTGTGCTGCTGGGAATGCCTGCCAGCGTAATTGGCAATGAATTGTCTATGCGTTATGGCAGAACACGTATTGTATACAGCATCATGGGACTATCGGCAGTCATGGCAATAGTTGCAGGAAAAAGTATTGGTATGGCAGACCCATTACTGATTGCAATTGTGCTGGTTTATGGATGTTTTGTCACAGGAGAATCTGCTTCAATAACAACAGGCGCAATTGAGAGTGCTACAGACGAAAGTCGCGGTGTAACTTTAGCCGTTCATTCAAGTATCGGTTTCATCGGTTCATTTTTGGGTCCGGTCGGTTTTGGTATAGTATTAAGTGCATATGGAGGTCATAACAATGCCAATGCCTGGTTTTGGGCTTTTGTTTCAACCGGAATCATTCTACTGATAGGTCCATTACTGCATTTCTATCTCAGGAAATATAAATTAAATAATCTCTGAAAAAAATAAATTCCTGAGTTCAACTTTTCAGTGATGATCATTAGAAAATAGCAGATCTTTTGCCTTTAATGAAAATTGAAAACGATTTACACTATCAAAGCACAAATTATTAGATCTATAACTTAGAGGCAACGCATGTCCATTCTTATTGACAGCAATACCAAACTTCTGGTTCAGGGAATTACCGGAGCACAGGGAATGCTCCACACACGCGGATGTATAGATTATGGTACAAACGTTGTGGCTGGAGTTACACCCGGAAAAGGGGGACAGGATTTTGAAGGTGTACCGATATTTAACACAGTACATGATGCAGTTACAGCGACAGCGGCAAATGCATCAATGATTCTGGTTCCACCGGCATTTGCCGCGGATGCCATAATGGAAGCAGCTGATGCTGAAATATCTTTGATTGTGGCAATAACTGAAGGTGTTCCAGTATTGGATATGGTACAGGCAGTTGATTTTGTACGCAAAAAGGGGTCACGGCTTATTGGTCCTAATTGTCCGGGCATAATTACCCCAGGGCAATCTAAAATCGGAATCATGCCTGGTGCTATTCACCAAAAGGGAAGTATTGGAATTGTTTCACGTTCCGGAACTTTGACATATGAAGCAGTAGGTCAAATTACCGGTGCTGGTTTAGGTCAGTCAACCTGTATCGGTATAGGTGGTGATCCTGTTAATGGGACTAATTTTATTGACTGTCTGAGTTTGTTTCAACAGGATGAACAAACTGAGGCAATAGTAATGATTGGTGAAATCGGAGGAGATGCAGAAGAACAAGCGGCTGATTTTGCAAGAGAAAATGTAACTAAGCCGATAGTCAGTTTCATTGCCGGACAAACGGCTCCTCCCGGACGACGCATGGGACACGCCGGTGCCATCATTTCCGGAGGTCATGGAACTGCAGAAGAAAAGATGAATGCATTAAGAGAAGCAGGAATACATGTAATAAATTCTCTGGATGAAATTGGGATTAAGATGCTTGAAGCTTTGGAACTGGCCTGAAGATTCCCCTGTACAGAGGTCTGTGCTTCAAATACCTGCTGTGGTCCTGAATGTTCCTAAGCGGTTGTAGAAATTATTTTCCTGGAAATTTCTTTTAAAGAAACGGTATTATTTTCAGTTTCTTGCAAAAGTAGTGAATTGCTGGGACTTAGGAGGTACAGCGGAGGGAATTGCTGAAATTATCGCACGCTGTATACGAGGATCAGTTTGCAGGGTTGAGATGATCTTTTCGATGTTTTTGTATTCAAAATATTTACAGAAGATCGAAAGATACATCTGGTTGATGCTTCTTTCTGTTTTTGAACCATTCCTCGTTTCAGCTTCAACTATTCTCCTGGCAATTTCGTTTACCAGCCAGGGCGTTTCTTCAAACTTGTTGCGAAACAGTCCAAATATTTCAGCAAAAACTTCAATCAGGCAGACTGAAAATTCTTCATTCAGTGCTTCCTGCTCTATCTTATAATAGCTGCTTACTCGTTGTTTAATATGCTCCAACATTCTGCCTTGGAGCATGTTAATCAGCAGCTGTATCACCTGTTTTGTGTCGCACACAAAATCATCCTGTTTTTCATCAGAGAGTGAGTGCAGACAATCTGCGATAACCCGCGTATACGGGCTGACATTAGACATTTTCACCTGAATACCAACAGAAAATCTCAAAAGTGATTTTCTTTTAGCGGCTTGTCCGTATTAAAATTTAAGAAAGAATTAAAAAAAACTTAATTGCTAAAAAGACAATCCGTTGAGAATATGAGTCTAGCTGAGAATTTGCAAGCCCATTAGGAAAAAAATTCTACATTTTTTTATTTCCTTGGAATTGTGCAAACGGCACACCATAATTTTTTCAATTTTTGCACATATTATTTAACTGCTTTGAAATACAAAATGTCGGCAACTATTAGTGGCATTTTATAATCATTCCGGGATTTTCTTCACGACTGTCAACAGTAATCACACGGTATCCCCTGTAACAAATAAGATCAGATTTACGGTAGCAGTAAAAGATATGGGGAGCGCAGGAAACGTAATATTCACTTTCAGCATGGTATTGGTTTTCTAATCCCACTGAACCTGTACACCCGACAACAGTTGCAGCAAATAGTATTAGTATCAAGCGTGACATCTCACACATTCAAAACAAGGCGGATCGGCTGATGATCAGAGGCATTGCTCTCTGCATTGACTGAGAGCAGATGAATTTGCTGTGTCATGTTTTGACTAATGAAAAAATAATCCCGGCAATGCGGCCCTTTTTTCCATTGATTATGATCAAAAACTCCGCAAGTCGTTGGATGTAGTTTGTCCGGATATAAAGCTGTCCAGGCATTAACAAGATCGAGATTTTCATCTTCAAATTTTGCGGTCATCTTTTGATAAGCATTGCTGTTAGGAGTAAAGTTGAAATCACCGCAAATAATCATGCTTTCCGGACGCGTCACAATCTCAAAAGGTGTGCTAGGCAGATCAATTCCTGGATTGCGATACTGTGCAGATGCTTCTTCATGTATTTCTCTGATGCGCCGGACTTGTGCCAACTGCTGTTTTTCAGAGAAATATTCAAGATGTGTGTTCATTACACGAAAATTCCCGGAACTGGTGGTGATCACCATTTCTGTTACCTGCCTTGCCATGCATTTTACTTTTGAGTCAGCAGGCGAGGGCAGCAAATGATGCAGAACCTGGGCAGGTGAAATTCGTGTTAAAATCAGGTTCCCAAATTGTTTGCGTCCTTTACCTTTTCCAACGGAACGGTCATGAACTGCACCGTAATATGATTCATAATCAGGAAATAATTTTTGCAGTTGTTGAACCTGATCAGCTCCGTCATCTGTAGAAGGATAGTTTCTTGAGACTTCCTGCAGACAAAGAATATCAGGCAATCCATCCTTGTGAACTGTTTGTGAGATGCGGCTTAAGTCAATTTGTCCATCTACACCCTTCCCATATTGAATATTCCAGCTGACAAGTGTAAGCATGTTTTTTATTTACCCAACTACACCTGACATCACCTGTCCCTGGTGCGTTACAAGATGAGTGGGTAAAATCTGATTTTGTAAATCAAAACAGCCGCCTTCATTCAAAATTACCCTTATAAAATTATCAGTGTAACCGCTGAAATTTCCCTCCGCATTGGGTGATTCCCAAAGTACGTTTCGGATTTTGCCTATAAACCGTTTATGAAAGTCATGTCTTTTTTGATTGCTTAGCTGACGTAACACTTCTCCTCGCTGCTGTTTTACTGAAGAAAGAACATGTTCTTTCATGACAAAAGCAGGAGTTCCTTTACGAGCAGAAAATGGAAATACGTGAAAATATGCAATAGGCAGTTTCTCCAGCAAATTTTTTGTACATCCAAACTCTGTTTCGCTTTCATCAGGGAAACCCACCATCACATCCGTACCGATACACAAGTCCGGCACAGCCTCAAAAGCTCTCCATACCTCATCAGCATATTCTCCGGAAGTATAACGACGGCGCATTTTGTGTAAAACAGCATCACATCCAGACTGTAAAGGAAGATGGAAAAATGGAACAAGTTTGTGCTGAGGGTCGGCCATATATTGAAACAGCATGTCCGGAACAGTGGTGGGTTCAATTGAACTTATCCGGATGCGGGACAGTCCCGGCAGTGTATTAAGATAATCAATAATCTCTAGGATTGTCCGTTTTCCCAGCTTGTATGTGCCTACATTCACTCCGGTAATAACAATTTCCCGTACTCCTTCCGAAACAAGCAATCTGGCTTCATCCTGCAAATTGGTAAAATCACGACAGCGCGAACGTCCTCTGGCAAATGGAATAATGCAGAATGAACACATAAAATCACAGCCGTCCTGAATTTTTAACATTGCACGCGTGTTTTGGTATTCAAATAAACGTTTTAGTTTTTGCCCTGACTTTTCAGCACTGCTAACACCTGGAACGGTAAAAGGTTTTTTATTTATTTTTGTCTGAACTATTAAAGGTGTACTTCCATTAGCCTGCTGTTCCAGAAAATCCTTAATCTGCATTTTTTCCTGGTTCCCAATAACAAGCCTGACTCCTTCAATTCCTGCGACAGCATTTGGATCCATCTGTGCGTAACAGCCTGTTACTGCGATAACTGCGTCAGGATTTTGACGGTGGAGCCTGCGAATCAGCTGGCGGTTTTTTGCGTCGCTGTGTTCGGTAACTGTACAAGTATTGACAACACAAACATCTGATATTTCTGTTTCGGGGACAACAGTATAACCACTCTGTTTAAAGCTGCGTATTAAACCGTCTGTTTCAGACTGATTCAAGCGACAACCAAGTGTATGAAATGAAACACGTTTTTTTGGGAAGTCACTGTCTTTAAATTGTTCGTTTAAATCTAAACTTAAAGGATCAGCTAATGAATCTGTTTCAGAATGTAGAGGCATGAGTTTGGTTAAAAAGTGGACTGAGCTATGTCTTCCTGTTAATATAATCATAATATTGTAAGCTCTCACAATCAAAATAATTTTACATGCTGAATACCACAGTTTCCTGGTAATTACTGATATTTAACAAAATGATTAAATTCAACACTCACCCTGATGAGTATCAACACTGGTCTCTTGAAATAAACAGGCATCTGGCCACATTAAAATTGAATGTGAATGAAGATGGCGGACTTTATAAAGGGTATAAATTAAAACTGAATTCTTATGACCTCGGAGTTGACATAGAGCTGAATGACGCGGTACAGCGCCTTCGTTTTGAACATCCGGAAGTCAGAACTGTTGTACTGACATCATCAATGGATAAAGTTTTTTGCTCCGGGGCAAATATAAAGATGCTCGGGCTGTTATCACATGCTCATAAGGTAAATTTCTGTAAATTTACCAATGAAACAAGGAATTCAATTGAGGACGCAACAAGCTGTTCCGGACAAACATATATTGCCGCCATCAACGGAACAGCTGCCGGAGGAGGCTACGAACTGGCGCTGGCCAGCGATTACATTATGTTGGTAGATGATAGCTCAAGCGCCGTTTCTCTGCCTGAAGTTCCACTGCTGGCTGTGCTTCCCGGAACAGGCGGACTGACAAGGATTGTGGATAAGCGCAGAGTGCGCCGGGATCACGCAGACTTTTTTTGCACTGTAACTGAAGGAATACGCGGAAAAAGAGCAGTACAATGGAAACTGATAGATGAGCTGGTTCCACGCTCTAAATTTTCTGATATGGTGGAGAAACGCGCCCAGGAATTTTCTGAAAAATCTTACAGACCGCTTGATGAACAAGGGATTACTCTTACTGGTCTGAACAGGACAATAGAAGGAGATCATATCAGATACGATAACCTAACTGCCTCTTGTGATCGTCAGTCTGGAGTTGTAAATCTTACTATTCAGGGTCCTTCAGAAGATTTACCATTGGAACCCGAAAGCATTAAAGCCGCAGGAGACAAATTCTGGCCGCTGGCTCTTGCCAGAGAACTTGATGATGCAATTCTACATTTATCCTTCAATGAACTTAAACTGGGAACATGGGTATTCCGATCTTCCGGAAATGCAGAATTGGTTGCACAAGTAGATAAAGTTTTAATAAAACATAAGGAACATTGGCTTGTAAATGAGATTGTGCATTACCTCAAGCGTGTCTTAAAACGGCTGGATCTTGTGTCAAGAAGTTTGGTAACACTGGTAGAACCAGGCAGCTGTTTTACGGGAACTCTACTGGAATTAGTCTTTGCCGCAGACAGAAGTTACATGCTGGACGGAAATTTCGAGGACAGCACTGAACCTCCTGCGGTGTTGCAAACTACTGAAATGAATTTTGGTCCTTTGCTCATGTGCAATGGTTTGACACGTGTGCAAACCAGATTTCTGAACGAACCGAAAATGATAGAAAAAATACAGGATCAGAATGGGAAAGACTTTGATGCAGAAGAAGCATTTGAATCAGGCATTGTAACATTTATTCCGGATGACATCGACTGGGATGAGGAAGTCAGGATTTCAATTGAAGAACGAACCAGTTTTTCACCTGACGCATTAACCGGTATGGAAGCCTCTCTTAGGTTTGCCGGACCTGAAACACTTGAAACAAAAATTTTTGGCAGATTATCAGCATGGCAAAACTGGATTTTTCAACGTCCAAACGCTGCAGGAGAAAATGGCGCACTCAAACTTTATGGAACTGGAAAAGTGTCTAAATACGACAAGGAGCGAGTTTAAAAAAATTTACTTTATTAAAATGTCTGACCAGATTTAGATTCAAAATGTAAAAAATATGAAAACACCTAATCAATCATACATAGTTAAATGAACATAAATTATTCCGAAAAAATTCCAAACAATGTTGACCTGAGCAGTGACAGGCGTCTTCAACGAGCATTGGAACAATGGCAGCCTAAATTTCTTGAGTGGTGGGATGAACTGGGGCCGGATAAAAGTTCTGAGTTAGATGTTTATCTGCGTACAGCAATCAGTGTGGAAAAAGAAGGCTGGGCGCATTTTGATTATGTGAAAATGCCTGAATATCGCTGGGGAATTTTTCTCACACCATCTGATCCCAATCGGACAATTGACTTTGGTATTCACAAAGGACAGCCGGCCTGGCAGGAAGTTCCGGGAGAATACCGCTCAGAACTCCGTCGGTTAATCGTAACACAGGGAGATACTGAACCAGCCTCAGTCGAACAGCAAAGATATCTGGGAAAAACCTGTCCCTCGCTTTATGATCTAAGAAATCTTTTTCAGGTCAATGTTGAGGAAGGCAGACATTTGTGGGCCATGGTATATCTGCTTCAAGCTTATTTTGGACGGGACGGAAGAGAAGAAGCGGAAGCAATGTTGGAAAGGCATTCAGGAGATCAGGACAAACCCCGGATTCTGGACGCCTTTAATGAAGAAACTCCGGACTGGCTTTCGTTTTTCATGTTTACATTTTTCACTGATCGTGATGGAAAATTTCAGCTGGCCTCACTGGCAGAATCGGCTTTTGACCCCTTATCGCGTTCATGCAGGTTTATGCTGACCGAAGAAGCACATCACATGTTTGTAGGGGAAAGCGGTGTGGGACGAATAGTGCAGCGAACATGCGATTTGATGAATCAGCACAAAACTGATGATGTTCGCGAACAAGGAGGAATTGATCTGCCAACTCTGCAAAAATACCTCAATTTTCATTTCAGTGTGTCAGCGGATTTATTTGGCCAGGAGATCTCCACTAACGCGGCAACTTATTACAATACAAGCCTCAAAGGACGTATGGCTGAAGCCAAAATTGATGATAATCATCTGCTTCATGATACGAGTTATCCTGTGCTGGAACTAAGCGGAGATAAAATTATTAAGACTGACTGTCCTGCGCTGAATGCTGTAAATGAACGCTTGCGTGATGATTATATAGAAGACTGTGATTTGGGTGTAAGACGCTGGAATAAAATAATTGAGAACTCCGGACATGATTTTAGATTTAAACTTCCGCACCGTGCATTTAACAGGAATATTGGACATTTTTCCACTATCCATGCTGATCCTGAAGGAAACATTATCACTCAAGATGAGTGGGATAGAAAACATCTGGAATGGCTTCCTTCTCAAGAAGATCGGACGTTTGTACAGTCGTTGATGCAGCCTGTAACGGAGCCGGGGAAAATTGCCGGTTGGATTGCACCGCCTAAAGGAAAAATTAACCGCCAGTCATTTGAGTTTGAGTTTGTGTGTTTTAATTAAAAAACTTCCATGTAACTGAAGACAAACAGAATCAAAACAATCAGGTAAAACATGCAAAAAAACACTGTTAAAATAGATACTTCCATAAGTCCTGCAAACATTGAATTCTCCCCGGAATTTAATGTAGCAATCACGTTTATTGATCGACATCTTGATGAAGGTCGTAGTGAAAAAATCATCATCCGTGCAACTTCCGGAGAAGATGTAACTTATGGACAACTTGCTGAGAGAGTGAATCAGTCCGGAAATGTACTTAAAAAAAACGGACTAAAGACCGGAGACAGACTGTTGATGGTGGTAAAAGATTCGCCTGAATTTTTATATTTGTTTTGGGGTGCAATCAAATCCGGAATAATTCCTGTTCCTTTGAACACGCTTTTGCGTTCCAATGATTATGCGTTCATGATTGAAGATTCCGCATGTGCTGCCGTAGTTTATTCTCCGGAGTTCAGGACTGAAGTTGAATCAGCCTTGACACAAATTACTAAAGCTCCGGAACATTCTTTCATAACAGAAGGCGTATCCGGAAGTTTTTTGGAACAGCTGAAATCAGCATCATCAGAACTAGATGCTGCACCGGCCACTGCAACAGATGACTGTTTCTGGCTATATTCTTCCGGAACAACCGGGCGACCAAAAGGGGCTGTTCACAGCCACCGTGATATGGTGGTCACCAGTCAGCATTACGGAAAAGACACATTGGGAGTCACAGAAGATGATGTCTGTTTTTCTGCGGCAAAACTATTCTTCGCATACGGATTGGGGAACGGGATGACCTTTCCTTTGTGGTCCGGAGCATCCTGTATTTTGTTTCCGGAACGTCCAACTCCCGATTCAACTTTTGATGTGATTGAACGCTTTAAGCCGACCATTTATTTTGGTGTCCCGACTCTTTACGCGGCTCAATTGCAAGTATTGGAATCTGTCGAAGGAACTTCCTCCGCAAGTCCTGACTTGTCTTCATTGCGTGTTTCTGTTTCCGCGGGAGAAGCATTGCCGGCGGATATTTTACGTCGCTGGAATGAAAATACCGGAACAGACATCCTTGATGGAATCGGCTCAACTGAAGCGTTGCATATTTTCATATCAAATCGTGCTGATGATATCAAAGCAGGAAGCAGCGGACGCATCGTTCCGGGGTATGTTGCTAAAATTGTTGATGAAAATGGCAAGGAAGTTTCACAAGGTGAGGAGGGACGTTTATTAATACGTGGTGATTCCACCTGTAAATTTTACTGGAATAATCCGGAAAAAACTGAGGCCACAATTGTGGACGGTTGGCTTAATACTGGTGACACCTATCGTCAGGACGAGGATGGCTATTATATTTATGGAGGACGCAGTGACGACATGATGAAAGTCGGCGGAATCTGGTGCTCTCCTTTTGAAATCGAAGCCAGATTAGTTGAACATTCAAAAGTGCTGGAAGCAGCGGTTGTCGGACGTGAAGACGATTCAGGACTGCTTAAACCGGAAGCACATGTTGTACTGAATAATCCTGAAGATGCCTGTGATGACACAAGTGAAGAATTGCTCCACCATTGTAAAACAGGATTGGCGCCGTACAAGTATCCCCGCTGGTTCCACTTTCCGGAAGAACTCCCAAAAACAGCCACTGGAAAAATTCAGCGTTTCAAGTTGCGCTAAAACTGAGTGATCATCCCCACATTATTATATTAACATTGTATGATTTCCTACGACCTTTTTTCTTATAAAAGCGCTGAAACAACAAACCACACCTTCATCGACATGCCTGACGCAGAGGTTTATCTCTATCCGTCATTATTTTCTTATCTTGAGGCAGACGAGCTGTTTGATACACTGAGGGAGAATATTTTGTGGGAAAAGCATAAGATGCAGTTGTACGGGGAAGTACATGACGTACCAAGACTTACTGCATGGTATGGAGAACCTAACAAAACATATATGTATTCAGGTATAAAAGTTTGTACAAATCCATGGAATGCCAACTTGCTGAAGATCAGGGAAAGGATTGAAAAAATATCCAAAATTAAGTTCAATAGTGTTCTGCTGAATCTATATCGTTCCGGTTCAGACAGTGTTTCCTGGCACAGTGATGATGAGCCTGAGCTTGGGATTAATCCTGTAATTGGTTCGTTGAGCCTTGGTGAAACGAGAGTGTTTCAAATGAAGCATAGGTACAATAAAAATTTAAGACAGAAAATAATGCTTCAGCACGGCAGTTATTTGCTGATGAAAGGAAAAACACAGCATCAATGGCTGCACCAGATTCCAAAAAGTAAAAGCATTAAAGGTGAGAGAATTAATCTCACATTTCGTGTGATAAAGTAATTATAATTGTATGATTTTAAAGAAAAGTAATTTGAGAACAGACGCGCAATTTTCAGAGTGCAGAAATTATCGTTACGCTCTTTGGCGCGAGTGGGATGAGTCCAAACCTCAGGCAATGATTATTGGCCTTAATCCCTCAACAGCAGACGAAACCAAAGATGACCCTACAGTTAAACGCTGCATCAACTTTGCAATTTCATGGGGCTTTGGAGGTGTTTGCGTGACCAATTTGTTTGCTTACCGTGCAACTAAACCATTTGAGATGAAGGCTTCTGATGAACCTGTAGGAAGTGAGAATGACGCATGGATTATGAAACTGGCCAAAGAAGCGTCAATAGTAGTTGCCGCATGGGGCAATCACGGAAGCTATTTAAGCCGCTCCGAAAAAATTAGACGAATACTAAAAAATCTGCACTGCATGAAAATCAATAAATCTGGTGAACCCACGCATCCACTTTATCTGAAAGCAGATTTGAAGCCAGTACTGTTAAATTACTGACACCACTTAACTGTCAATACCTTATGATGCTGAAATTATTACTTCTTTGGATTCAGTATTATTAAAAAATTACATTTTGGAGGTTTGCAATGAGTAACTTGGCACATAAAACATGTATTCCATGTAAAGGCGGTGTTCCGCCTTTGAAAGGTAAAGAACTTGATGATTTACTGGAACAATTGAGCAATGAGTGGCAGGTAATTGAAGAACATCACCTGGAAAAAGAGTATTCCTTTAGAAATTTCAGACACGCGCTTGATTTCACCATTAAAGTTGGTGAGATGGCTGAAGATCAGGGACATCATCCGGATATTTTCCTGGCATGGGGAAAGGTCAGATTGACAATCTGGACTCATAAAATTGATGGATTAACAGAAAGTGATTTTATCTTTGCAGCAAAAGCGGATCAGGAGCTATAAGAACAAATATTCAATGTAGAAAAATGTTGTTGCTGAGTATTAGTTGATTTATAACAAGAATTGTATAAAACCAATTTAAAAGAAACCAAATGATGGTGGATAACAATAACATCGAAACTAAGCCCAGTGTCTGTCCTCTGGATTGTCCGGATACATGCAGTTTGACAGTAAAGACTGACGGCATACAAGTCCTGGAGGTACGAGGCTCTAAGGCAAATCCTTATACTGCTGGTGTAATCTGCAGCAAGGTAATGCGTGCCTATCCTGAATTTGTGCATGGACCAAATCGCCTGACTAGTCCTCTAAAACGAGTTGGTGCACCTGGGGGGGACCAGTTTGAACCAATCTCATGGGATCATGCACTCGATCTTGTGCATGAGGGTTTCACTTCTGCGATCAGAAAGTTCGGACCGCAAACCGTTATGCCGCTTAATTATTCTGGTCCACATGGTGAACTCGCAGACGGATCCATGGACCGCCGGTTCTTTCACAAACTTGGCGCAACCTTACTCTCTCGTGGCGAACTCTGTGGTCTTGTGCGTGGCTCAGCCTATTCCAGCCTTTACGGAACTGTACCGGGAATGCCGCCTGAACAGATGAAGTTTTCTGATTTGATAATTGTATGGGGCAATAATGTTACTGTTTCCAATTTGCATTTGACAAGGGTGATCAAGAAAGCAAGGGAAGTAAATGGCGCAAAACTGATTGTGATTGATCCCAAACGGACAAGAATTGCTGAACAGGCCGACTTGTTTATTCAAATCCGGCCGGGGACAGATGTGATTCTGGGGCTTGCGATGGCTGCAGAACTTGAGCGGCGTGGTGCACACGACAATACATTTATCCAAAAATGGGTCTATGGTTTTGAAACATATATGGAGAATGCTCGTAATCACACAGCTGAAATGGTTGAAGAAATCTGTGGAATAGATCGCGAAAAATTCGAGCGGTTTGCCCAATTATACCAGGAGGGAAAGAAAATCAGTGTCTCTGTTGGTAATGGGCTGGAGCGTGGCCATAGCGGCGGTTCCGGAATTCGCTCGGCAATGGCCTTGCAGGCTCTTACAGGCAATCACGGTCTATTGGGGGCCGGTGTTTTCGCAAAGCCCGGAAATTCCTTTCCTAAAACAACGAACAGGCTGCATCGTCCTGATCTTGTACCGGAAGGAACCAGGACTATTAACATTGTTGACACGTCTAAAGTTTTGCTGGATAAATCGTTAGATCCACCAGTAAAAGCGGTGTTCATATATAACCACAATCCAGTCATTACACATCCGGACCAGAACAGGATGCGCCAGGCCCTTTCCCGGGAAGATCTGTTCATTGTGGGTGCTGACGTGGTAATGACAGATTCCATGTCATATTGTGATGTGGTTCTACCGGCTTCGAGTCATTTCGAAAACGCTGATATCTATGGATCGTATGGTCATCACTACCTGCAAAGGGCTGAGCCTGTCATACCCAGAGTAGGAGAGTCATTACCCAACACGGAAATCTTCCGTCGTCTTGCCGCCAGGTTTGGGTTTGATGATCCAATCTTCCTGGAGACGGATGCTGATTTAATGAATTGCTCGTTCGCTGAAAACGACCCGCGACTAAATGGATTCAGTCCTAGTGACTTCCCTCTGGACAAGGCTCTTGCAATGACAACACTCAACGGTTCAGATTTGATTCTCTGTGATACAGTCTTTCCAGATACAGAGTCCGGCAAGATTGAACTTTACAGCCATGATCTTGAGAAGCGGTTCGGGTACGGACTTCCGCGTTACGAAAAAGTGGAAAGTAAATATCCCCTGACAATTATTTCCCCTTCATCTTTGAAGCGTACAAACTCAACTTTCGGTGGATGCGAGTTGTCTGATGGACAGGAAGAAGTAGAGATCAATCCACAGGATGCAGAGATACGCGGAATTTCAGAAAAAGATATACTGAGAGTTCATAACGAGCGTGGAGAAACATTCCTGACCGCACGAATTACCGACGCTGTTTTACCCGGAGTTCTTTATAGCCCAAAGGGTACATGGCTTTCAGCAAGCAAGACTGGACAAACTGTTAACGCACTACTTGACGCAGATATCCGGACAGATATTGAGGATGGGGCTTGTTGCAACGAGGCTTTCTGCGAAGTCAGTCGTCTTCAATAAAGAAGAAACAATCCAAATTACTGTTAGTGTGTAACTGAAGTAAGTCTAAAGATATTGATGCTGACAAATAATTCTCGTGACGAATTGGAGGAAATAGAAAATATCACAATTTCACATTATGAAAACAACGCGGAGTCTTTCAGAGTTGGTACAAAGGATCACGATGTCAGTCAAAATATAGCTGCTTTTCTTGCCCCGCTTCCCAAAAATAAATCACTGGATATTCTTGATTTTGGATGCGGTCCAGGACGTGACATGCGTGTTTTTGAAAAAATGGGGCACAGACCTACCGGTTTGGACGGCAGCAAAGAATTTTGCAAAATGACTCAACAGCAAAGCAGTTGCCCGGTTCTACATCAACAATTTTTGAAACTTGAACTTGAAGATAACAGTTACGATGGAATCTTTGCTAATGCTTCTTTGTTTCATGTACCAAGCAGTGAATTTCCAAGGGTGTTAAGAGAATTGCACTCTGCATTAAGAAAAGATGGTATTTTGTTTTCTTCAAATCCACGAGGGAATGCAGAGGGCTGGCAAGGACAGCGTTACGGCCATTTCATGGAAATTGAGGAAAGTGAGCTCTATCTCAATCAAAACGGATTCAAAATAATAGACCATTACTACAGGCCTTCAGGACAGCCCAGGGAACAGCAGCCTTGGCTGGCAATTGTCAGTCAGCGACAGGACTTAGGGAAATAATTTGATAGGAAACTTGCAAAAAAGTAATCAACTTTGTCCTGTTCTATTTATCCCACATGGTGGCGGTCCCTTGCCCTTGTTAGGTGATCAAAACCACCAGACAATGGTTAGTTTTCTTAAGGAAATCGCACCAACTCTGGGGACTCCCTCCACAATCCTGATTATTAGCGCTCATTGGGAAGAAGAAATAGTTTCGATCACAAGTGCCAAAAGACCATCCTTAATATATGATTATTACGGATTCCCGGAAGAATCGTATGCCATTGAATATCCCGCTGCAGGCGATCCGGAACTTGCTGAAAAAATATACTGGTTATTACGGGATGACGGCATTGAAGCAAAACTGGATGACAGTCGAGGTTTTGATCATGGTGTTTTTGTGCCGTTAAAAATAATGTTTCCGGAAGCAAATATCCCTTGTGTGCAGTTGTCGCTTTTAAATTCATTAAGTGCTGAGTCACATCTACAAATCGGCAAAGCCCTGTCAGAATTAAGACATGAAAACATGCTTGTCATCGGTTCAGGTTTTTCCTTTCATAACATGAAAGCACTGATGTCTCAAAGCAAGTCAGGAGATAACAAAAATGAGGAGTTTGAGAGGTGGCTAATTGATACGTGTACTAATCCGTATCTTTTACCAACTGAACGCGATACAAGGCTTATTGAGTGGACGAACGCGCCTTTTGCCAGATATTGTCATCCACGGGAGGAACACTTACTTCCGCTGCATGTTTGTATGGGAATGACTGAATGCGCTGCAAAGCTTGTGTTTGAAGGAATTGTGGCAGGGAAAAAAACCAGCTCTTTTTTGTGGAACTAAGCCCTGAGTTTCTCATTTTCCGGATCACAGGGTGATTCCGGAATTACACGTGCAGGCCTGCGTTCACCAAGTATTTCAACCTCCAGTTCAGTACCTATCTCACCGTTTCCAGTTTTGACATAAGCAAGGGCCAGACTTTTTCCGATGCTGTGTCCATAGCATCCGGATGTGGCACGTCCGATCATCTCTCCCTTTGAATCGGAATTGCCGGGAAGAAAAACAGGTTCACTGCCCATGGCATCTGCGTTGGTCACGTCAATTTCAAGGGTGATGAATTCCTGTGGCACACCGGCTTCTTTCTGTGCCAGCAGTGCATCTTTCCCCACAAACGAATCTTTTTTGAACCGCACAAACCTGTCCAGACCTGCTTCTAAAATTGAATATTCCCGAGTCAAATCTGCACCCCACATGCGGTACGATTTTTCCAGGCGCATTGATTCCATTGCATACATGCCGAAATGCGTGAGACCAAATTCATCGCCAGCCTCGACTATTGCATCAAACAATTCAACCTGCTGATCAATCGGATGATGCAGCTCCCAGCCAAGTTCTCCCACAAAATTTACACGCATTGCCAAAAGTGGCACATCGGCAACAGAGATGCGCTGTGATGTTAGCCATGGGAAGGCCTCATTGGAAAGATCGGAGTTGGTAATTTTTTTCAGCAAATCACGTGAACGTGGTCCGCATACCACCAAAGTTCCATGTTCCAGCGTGACGTTTTTCAAAGCTACGCTTCCGTCCCTGGGTAGTGTACGCAGCAAAACATCATGGTCGTGTCTTTCAGCCGCTCCGGAACTGACTGCGAAAAACTTGTCCCCATCACGAGTTATGGTAAATTCTGATTCCACACCTCCGGATTCGGTAAGTGCGTGAGCCAAAACAGTACCGCCCTGTTTGGTGGGCAGTCGGTTTGCGATCATATTGTTCAGATACTCTTCTGCCCCAGGGCCGGATATTTCGTGTTTGGTGAAAGGGGTTAAATCCAGCAAACCTACTTTTTCCCTTACAGCACGGACTTCTTCACCAACTGCTTCAAACCAGTTGGTACTGCGTGTGTGGAAGCTGTATTTATTTATGGGTTCAGTACCTTCAGGAGCAAACCAGTTAGGGCGTTCCCAGCCATATCGCTGGCCAAAAGCAGCGTTGAGAGCTTTGTGACAATCATAAACTGGACTTGTTTTGGCAGGACGTGCTGCAGGCCTTTCCTCAAAATCGTAGTGAATGATGAAAACGTGCTCATAGCATTCCTCATTTTTGGCCTTGATGAAATCGCGTGTGGACTGGGCTGCGCTGAATCGTCTTGGGTCAACACCCATCATGTCAATGCTTGGAGATCGTTCTATGATCCATTCCGCGAGATGTTTTCCTGAACCGCCTGCGGCGGTGATGCCAAAACTGTGTCCTTCAGAAATCCAGAAATTTTGCAAGCCCCAGGCGGGACCAACCATTGGATTACCGTCCGGAGTATATGCAATTGGTCCGTTGATATGGTCCTTGATGCCGGCACTCTCAAACAGAGGAACACGCTCTCCCGCGGCAATGATATGCGGCTCGAGTCGTTCCAGATCCGGAGGCAATAGTTCCTGTCCGAAACCTTCCGGAACACCGTCCAGCGCCCAGCAAGGTGCTCCTTTCTCATATGGTCCCAAAATCAATCCGTCTGCTTCCTGACGCATGTAATATGAGGAGTCGCTTTCACGCAAAACTGCCATTTCCGGATTTCCACTGCGGTTATATTCCACCAGTTCCGGGATCGGACCAGTGACTATAAACTGATGTTCCACTGGCACAACCGGCAGTTCCAAACCAACCATGCGTCCTGTTTGACGTGCGTAGTTTCCAGTGCACGAAATCACTACCTCGGAAGTAATATCACCTTTGTTAGTGCTTATCACCCATTCGTCATTGGGCTTTTGAGCGATTGCATTCACCTCTACCTCAGTAAATGTTTCTGCACCGTTTGTTCTGGCGCCTTTGAGCAGAGCCATGGTCACATCAACCGGAGCGACGTGTCCGTCATCCGGATGATAAAGCGCACCCACAAGATCATCAACTTTTGCAAAGGGCCACAGTTTTTTTATTTCATCAGGGCCAATCATTTCAAACGGCACACCAATTGTGGAAGCTGTCCCGCAATAGCGCCTATATTCATCCATCCGCTCCTGGTTTCTGGCCAGACGCAGATTACCGGTTTTATGAAAACTTACGTGCTGGCCTGTCTCTGCTTCCAGACTTTGATACAAATCCACACTGTATTTGTGGATTTTTCCAACACTGTAGCTCATATTGAACAGAGGCAGCAAACCGGCAGCATGCCAGGTTGATCCGGAGGTGTACTCGTTTTTCTCAAGCAAAACAACATCATTCCAACCCATTTTAGCCAGATGGTACAACGTACTTGCTCCTACTATACCACCACCAATTACTGCAGCTCTATAATGTGTTTTCATGTCAGTCTATTCTTGATAACTAATTGATAAATATGATCTGATGCCAGGATTATCCCTTCAGCTTGCCCACTTCCTCGCGCAGGACAGGAACTGCTTTGAAAAGATCACCTACAATTCCGTAGTCAGCAACTTTAAAAATTGGCGCATCCGGATCTTTGTTAACTGCGACAATCACTTTTGAACCAGACATTCCCGCCAAATGTTGAATTGCCCCGGAAATGCCCAAAGCAAAATAGAAATCAGGATTAACCATAGTTCCTGTCTGACCGACCTGGTGCTTATGCGGCAGCCATCCCGCGTCACAGACAGCACGAGAAGCGCCGAATGCCGCACCTAGTTCATTAGCCAGGGGCCTGACAAATTCACATCCTTCAACTCCACCTACACCACGTCCGGCTGATACGATAATGCTTGCTTCGTTAAGTTCCACTTCATCACTCTCTTCAACCTGAACTTCTCTTACTTTTAATTGTGAATGTCCTTCGGGAATGGAAAGTGTAACCGTGTTTGCTGGAGCCGGAGCTGTTTCCTCCGCGGAAAATATTCCACTGCGAATGCTTATCACACGCAAACCGTCTTTGCTGAATTCGCATTTCTGAACAGCCTTTGTTGCCATGCAGGGTCTGAATGCAGTGATTTCATCAACATTAATTTCCAGTTGGGTCACATCGCTCAAGGCGCCGACACCTTGCCGTGCCGCAACACGCGGAGTAAGGTCACGGCCCATTTCTGAAGAAGTCAGCCAAACCTGAGTGGCCTGCGACTGCTGTAGCGCGTCAATCACAAGTGAAGTGTATTGCTCCGTGTTATATATTTCAAGAGAAGCATCATCACCAATGTAAACGGTGGAGGCACCTTGTCCGGCCAGTACATCCGCCTGTCCGGAAACGTCTGAGCCTAACAGCACTGCTTCTGATTCTAATCCTTGTGATTTTGCAAAGGAAAATAATTCCAAGGTGTTTTTTTTGATTTCGCCATTTTTTATTTCGGCGACAATAAGAATTTTTGTCATTTTAATGTTATCTTTCGAAAATTATACAATTGGCCACGGAAGCGTACGGTTAATCACGGATATTTTTTTATCTGTTTTCCATACTTTCCACGGCCATAAAGTTATGCTAAAAATTTTGATTCACTTACAAGCAAATCCATCGCCTGCTTGACAGTGTCTGCTTCATCACCTTCGAAGGTTTGACCTTCTTTACGTGTTTCAGGTTTTTCGAACTGTAAAACATTGGTCATAGATCCTTGCTTTCCACGCATTTCAGCTGGAATGTCCAGTGAGTCCAGTTCAATTTCTTCCAGAGGTTTTTTCTTGGCCATCATGATTCCACGCATTGAAGCCAAACGAGGTTCGTTGAGGCTGTCATTTACTGTAACTATTCCAGGCAGATTCATATCTATCACTTCGGTACCATGGTCACCTTTTCGGTAAAGAGTGATGCTTTCTTCCGAAACATCACTGAAACGTATGATATTTGTTACTTGTGGCAGGCTAATGAACTCAGCCAGCATGGGAGCAGTCAAACCTGCATCTGTATCTTGTGCCTGTTTGCCTGTAAGTATCAGATCATAATTGCGGCCTTCCAAAGCCTTTTGCAATATTTTGGCAAAAGCAAATGAATCTGATTCTTTGGCTTCGTCGTATTTTACATGAATCGCTTTGTGCGCGCCCATGGCCAGGCCTTTACGCAGCGATTCTGCCGCTTTGTCAGGTCCGATAGTCAGCAAAGTTACCTCTCCGCCAACGTCTTCTGTAATCTGCAATGCTGCCTCCAGTGCGGTTTCATCCCAACTGCTGATGACATAACTCAATCCTTCTTCTACAATTGCACCGTCTTTCACCTTAATGTTCAGGGCAACGTCTGGCACCTGTTTTATTAATACTATGATTTCCAAATAAACCTCTATGTAGCTTAAATTGTTAATATTTAACTTTGTTATTTTACTGGTGCGGAATGAATCTCAAATTATCCCACTTATTAACTGCTTACTGAAGCAGCAGCTTTTTCACCGACCAATCGGTTTTCCATGAAACGGTTGTAACGGAAAGGGTTAATCATTTCAGGGGTTTTACCATTTGCTACCATTTGTGCTGTGTTGTAACCACTTGCCGGAGAAGCTTTGAATCCGTATGTTCCCCAACCTCCGTTGACATAAAAACCTTCGATCTCGTCGATTGAAGAAATAATTGGACTATAGTCCGGAGTCATATCACATAATCCCGCCCACTGTCGCTGTACGGCAACATTATGTAAAATGGGGAAAAGTTCCAGCACATGAGCAGCATAGCTTTCTAGGAAACCGAGTGTTGAGCGCATTCCATAATGTGGATATGTGTCAATTCCATTTCCGCACACTAGTTCACCACGATCAGTCTGGCTGAGATATATATGCAAAGTGCCGCTGACAACCACGTGATGCAGCCAAGGTTTGTAGGACAGCGTAACCAATGCCTGAAGTGGATGTGTAACAAAAGGCAATTTAACACCTGCTTTATGGCAAACATCCGAACTCCAGCCCGCGACTACAGAAATCAGTTGTTTACAATTGACTGTGCCTCGGTTTGTGACTACACCTGTGACTTTACCTTTGTCAATGAGGATATCTTCAACCTTTGTCAACTGATGAATTTGCACTCCTGCCTGGTCAGCGCCTCTGGCGTAAGCCCATACCACGGCATCATGCCGGATAATTCCTCCCGGAGGATGATAAAGAGCGCCCATCACAGGAAAACGAGGGTGATCAGAAATGTCAATTTCCGGAAGCATTTTTTTAATTTCTTTAGGATCAAGAATATAGCTGTTGATTCCCAATGCCTTGTTGTTTTCAGCTCTTGTGGTTAATCCGGACAGGGCAGCGGTAGAATGTCCAAGTGTGAAATGCCCCTGCTGGCTGAACATCAGGTTAAAATTCAGTTCTCCTGCAAGATTTTCATATAACTTCAGGCTCTGGTCATAAAATTTGATCCCTTCTTCCGTGCGATAGTTGGAGCGTAGAATGGCAGTGTTTCTTCCTGAACCACCATAGCCGATAAATTTCTGTTCAAGAACGGCAACATTGGTGATACCCAGTTTGCTCAAATAATAAGCTGTTGCCAAACCGTGTGCCCCGCCACCAATGATAACCACGTCATAGTTCTTATTCAGATCGTGGTTTTTCCACATGCGTGTATTCATCATTTCTACTTTTCAAATGAAACTGGAATGGTATCAATACCAGCTGGTACCAGTCCAACTCCAATACCAACATCCATCAGGGCGTCATAAAGTGATTCAGTAAGGTTTCTGGGATGGACGATGATATCAAAATTGTTGGTACGGTATAGCGTCATATTCACTGTGTGAATCGATGATTGAATTACAGTACTTGCAGTAATACGATCACGCCTCAAGTCAACTGCGGTTGAGCGCTCTAAAACTTCATCTCGTCTTGGTCCTCCAAGTACAAAACAACCATTTGCGCCAGTCTGATCGGTGACAGTGGTAATTTTTGTATCCAACTTTTCCAGCAACGTTTTTTCCATTGCAGGCTGGCATAAAATCAAATAATCATTTTTGGTCAGACGCAGTACGGCCATTTTTGAATTTGCCGAAGTTTTCAGTGGTTCAATTTCAGATGCTCCTTTTAACACCTGTTCTGCCGCGGCTGCAGCGTTTCCTCGTGAAAGAGTAATTTTACCAATATGAGACCAATCAACCAGGACAGATCCTTTTTGTAAATTCTCTTGTTCACGGTCTTTATCTCCAAAATTTCCAGCAATTTTCCATCCGGAAACTTCGCTAAGGTTTACGGGAAGATTCCGGTAAATTCCTGAAAGAGGACTGGTTTTTATCACTTCATTCTCCAGTTATTAATTTTATTGTTAAGTTCATGATGACTCATTGATCAACCTTTTGAAATTTTATTATCAATGTTTTGTGCTGTAAATCACTGGCCTTCAACATGCCAATGATAAACTTGTTTTCATTTAGAATTTATTTTTACTGAGATTCTCATTAAGAGAAACTATCTCTGATCTCTGCCAGGCTTTTTTGCTGTATTCCCTGGGAGTTAATATTTTCAGGACTCAGCCATGCCTCAAATGATTTTTTCAGCAGAGGCCAATTCCTGTCTATCACAGAGTACCATGCGGTATCACGGTTTCGACCTTTGTAAACCAATGCCTGTCTGAATATACCTTCAAAAGTAAATCCAAGACGATCCGCGGCTTTTCTTGAAGCAGCATTCAAAGTGTCACATTTCCATTCATATCGACGGTAACCCAACTCATCAAAAGCTCTGCGCATCATCAAAAACATTGCTTCAGTGGCCAAAGTGGTTTTTCGCAACTGTGGTGAGAAATGTATGTGTCCCACTTCTATAACACCGACACTTGGCTGTATCCTCAGGTAGCTGGACAGTCCGATTGCCTTTCCGGTTTTTGCATCTATAATTACGTAAAAAACCGGGTCATCACCTGTGCAAGTGGTTTTCATCCATTGCTGAAATTTCTCAATACTATCAAATGGTCCATACTGCAGGTATGTCCAATTTGAATCATTATTGTTTTTTATAAATGCTTCAAAAAGCTCTTCCGCGTGTTTTTCCGGATTCAATGCTTCGACTTTACACCAATTACCGGAAACCATTGTGCGAGGCGGTAAGGGACAAACTTTCCAATCGTTTAAAGAATATCCTACCGGCTGTCCGAATGTATTATTATGGCTCTCCAATCTTTCCTAAATAATCTGATTAATTGCTTTTTCAAGTCTTTCGACAGTCTGAGTTATGTTGTGCAGTTTTTCCAAACCAAATAATCCCAAACGGAATGTTTGAAAATCCTCAGGCTCATCACATTGAAGAGGAACTCCTGCAGCAATTTGAATACCGAGATCCGCGAATTTCTGCCCACTCTGAACAGCTTTGTCATCCGTGTAACTGACGACCACTCCAGGCGCTTTATATCCCTCTGCAGCAACACTTTTTAGCCCCTTTGCTTCCAGCATGGTTCTGATTTTGTCTCCAAGTTCCAACTGTTCTGCACGAACTTTTTCGAAACCATACTCTTCAATCTGCGGCAAAACTTGAGCTGTCTGTTAATTCAATATGCTTACGTCCAATTTCACTGAGCATCACCAGCGCACAGCAGGGTGAGGAGCTCCAACCCTTTTGCGGCGCGCTGATTATCACGTCAACTCCAGTTTTTTTCATGTCCACCCAAATTGTTCCGGAAGCAATACAATCCAGCACAAACAAACCTCCAACCGAATGAATTGCATCGGATACTGCCCTGATATAATTTTCCGGAAGCATAATCCCTGAAGCAGTTTCCACATGCGGAGCAAAAACCAGATCAGGTTTTTCATCTTTTATTACGGCAACAACCTCCTCAATTGACGCGGGAGCGAACGCAGACTGACTTTGTTCATTTACTTGCCTGGCTTTAAGTACAATTGATTGAGATGGGATTTTGCCTTTTTCAAAGATCTGAGACCAACGGAAGCTGAACCAGCCGTTCCGGATTACAAGGCATTTTTTCCCGGAAGCAAACTGGCGTGCGACTGCTTCCATTCCGAACGTTCCGCTGCCCGGAACCACGACAATAGAATTTGCGTTATAAACTTTTTTCAGTGTGGATGAAATGTCTTTCATCACAGTCTGAAATGATTCTGACATGTGGTTCAAGGAGCGGTCAGTGTAAACAACTGAAAATTCCAGCAGTCCGTCAGAGTCTATCTCAGGAAAAATTCCCGACATGTCTTTACCTAATCACAAAATGAATTATTGAATATGTTGACTATTCTTTTTAGCGGATAAAATGAATTAACTTTTTAACCGCAGCCCCTCAGGATCATAAGCCGCGTGATCAAGCACTGTTGCCTGAACATCCTGCCCATTTGCTAATCTGATCGAGAAATTGCTGCCTGTTTCAGACATATCCTTCCTGACCCAGGCCAAACCAATCCCTCGCTTCAAGGTCGGACTGAGGCGGGAGCTTGTCACACGTCCTGCGATTTTGCCTTTATCCAGTACAGCCACTCCATCATCGGGAATCTGTGATCCCGGTTCCAGTTGATAAGGAACAAGTTTGTTTTCAATACCGCGTTCCTTGAAATGCTGCAGAAAAGCTTTTCCGACAAAATCATCTTTATCGTCCTTTATGGCAAAGCCTACACCGGATTCGTACGGATTGCTCAATGCGTCTGTATCTGTGCCGGGAATCAGATGTCCTTTTTCCAAACGCAAGATACGCTGAGTTTCTACACCAAAAGGCTTGAGATCAAATTCTTTTCCTTCAGTAAGCAGATACTGCCACATAGATTCACCAAATTCAGCAGGGAAATGTATTTCATAGCCCAACTCTCCAGTGAAGCCGATCCTGTAAAATGAAACAGGTACATCCGCGATTGTTGCCTGTCTGCAGTGCATGTATGGGAATGCTTCATTTGACATGTCAATATCAACAAGTTTTTGCAAAAAATCTCTTGAGGTTGTACCAGTCACATTCACCGCGGCATTTGCCAGACTGAGATTTTTTACATGAACTTCGAATTCTTCCACCAGCATCCACCACTGAAAAAGCGAATTGATCGCGTCCTGGTTTCCGGTTGTGGTGGTGAGGTAGTAAATTCCCTGTTCAATATGTGAAATCGTACCATCCTCAAAAAGAATGCCGTCTTCTCCGATCATGATCGAGTATCGTGTGCGTCCCACTTCAAATTTCGCATATTTACCCGGAAGCATAAATTGCATAAATTTAACAGCTTCCGGTCCGCTGATTTCAATTTTCCCGAGTGTACTCACATCAATCATGCCCAAACCATTACGTACATAGCTGGCTTCAATCAGCGGATCTGTGTAGGAATCAGGTCGTTTCCATTGACCAGCGTCAAGAAATTTTACCCCCAGATCAAGGTGGCACTGATGGAACGGTGTCCGCCGAATCGGCGATAAATGAGGTGCACGTCCTGCCAGTAAACCAAATGTTGTGCCAGTGAAAGGAGGACGAACTGTGGTCGGGACAGCTTCAATTGAAGAAAGTCCTGTATCAATTGCGGCCAGGCGCGCCACTGACTCATGACAGGCCTTGCCCTGACATGGACCCATACCCATGCTTGAGTAGCGCTTGAGTGATTCTACCTGATCATATCCTTCATCAATTGATGCCTGTGCTTCTGAGCGGGTGACATCCATGCATTTGCAGATAAAATGATGTTTCCCGCCAGATTCAATATCTGCCGGCAGCGCCATGATAATTTCATCAGCAGTCCTTTCAGTTTGTACAGAATAGTCTTTTCCCGGAGTTGTTTCGCTCAACGCGGCTTCTTTTCCGGAGTTAAATCCTTCTGAATATAAACGCGAAAATCCTGCTGAACCATGTACCTCACCTGCAGAATATACTCCTGAAGGTAAATCGGTAATTCTCAGAATTTGCCGCTCGGTATCCCATTTTGGAGACTTTCTTCCCATGGAAAGCAGATTTACCTGTGGTTTGAAGCCAACTGCCATCACCAGCAAATCACAGTCAAAAGATTTATGAGAATCTCCTCCGGTCACAGGTCCAACATCAACCCTGTTTATTCTTTTCCTTCCGTGTGCTGCGTGAGCAGTCAATCCTTTATAAACAGGAATTGCAAGCTCACGAATTTTTTGTTCAAACACACCTTCCGCATGACCGGCTTCACGGCCATCTACAACAGCAATTATTTTTGCTCCTGCACCATGAAGTAAAAGCGCGGTATGATAACCACCATCATGAGTGGTTACAACAACCGCATTATCTCCCGGCAGCACCGAATGACACATGATCAGTCTTTCAACGCCACGTGCCGTCATAATTCCGGGACGGTCGTTATTTTCAAAAACCAAATGTCGGTCTGTTGCGCCCGGAGCAAGAACGACTGAATCCGCCCGAATTTTGAACAAATCTGCGCCACACTGCGCAGCAACCAAATTATCTTCGTAAAGACCAAATACGCTTGTGTTGACTAATACTTCAAGATTTGGAAATGATGCCAGTTCTTCAATTAACTGTTGTACAGCCTTATATTCTGCCAGACCGTTCAATTTTTCATTTTCACAATCCGAGACCTCCGCAATACTGTGCAATGAATGTCCTCCAAGCTCCGGATTGTCATCTATCAGCAACAACTGTTTCCCCTCTTTAAGTGCACCAAGTGTTGCAGCCAGTCCTGAAGGACCGCCGCCAATCACGCATACATCAGGAAAACGGTATCGTTTTTCGTATCGTCGATCGTTATTTTTTCCTGCGGTATCAATTTTTCCAAGCCCTGCTGCCTTGCGGATTTGTTGCTCTGCAATAGGCCAAAGCCATTTTGGTTTGTGAAACATTTTGTAATAAAAACCGTTTGGAAGCATAGGAACAACAGTATCATTGATTTCTCCAATGTCGAATTCCAGTGAAGGCCAGGCATTTTGAGACTGAACAACCATTCCGTTTTTTACACGGATACGATCAGCCAAAAGGTTTGGTTCATGATTGACTGTCACCAGAGATTCATGTCCCTGCCCGTAAATGTCATAAGCGCCGCGTGGTCTATGGTACTTGAAACTGCGCGAAAGCAGAGTCTGACCTGAAGCAGTCAGCGCGGAAGTAATGCTGTCAGAGCTATAAGCCTGAATTCGTTTCCCATTAAACTGGAAAGATATTTCTGCTCCTGGATTTGGCAGTTCGCAATATTGATGAGTATTGATCCTTTTTGCCATCAAGAGTCTCCTTTTTTGCCGGAAGAATTTTGTTCCAGTTCGTTGTACCAAAAACTTCTGTGATCAGTGTTATTTGTGGTGTCCCGCTCTGCTAAAAACCAGTTTTGACAACCGCTGCGGTGATACCACCATTCTGTTTGGTGTCCCATGTTATTTTTCCGGAAATATACATAATCAGCCCATTCAGTAAACTCTGCGTCTGGAGCAGGGCGTTTTATGTATTCACTTCTAAAAGAAAATTCACTTACGGCTCGTTTACCGCAATTTGGACAGTTTAATTGATAACTCATTTTGATTTATCAATTTTAATGTTGTATGCCATAGCAAAATTATTTACGTATGGAATTATGTTATATCTAACTGTTTAAGCTGATTATTTAGCCGTTTACGGAGAAACTGCTGTTCGGATTGATTTTTCGATTGCGTGAATAAAAGCCCATGTTAAGTTCCAAACCTGTATACACAGTTTTGACTTTTACAGGGTCAGCATCATGATCATGCCCTTTTTCACATGCATCAATCAATTCAGACATGCAGTGACCGGCGACCGGGGCATTTTTGAATTGGTTCCCGCTGGAACCGATAGCCATATAAAACCCATCCAGTACGGACCTGTCATAAATTGGAATCCAGTCATCTGAAACATCATACAAATCTACAACCCCACTTGTCCGGGACGGAATTTTGAGATCTGGAATTCTTCTGGCACAACGGTAAACCTGAGCTTTCCATTGTGATTCAGTGATTTGATTGTTGTAATTATCCGGATCAGCAATCCATTCCTTTGGATCACATAATGGATCTTCACTTCCAATTAAAATGGTGTTACCTGTTTCAGGTCGAAAATAAATACCGTTGTCTCCATCAGAGGTATGAAATCCGTCTTTCTCAAAATCAAAACCGTCTGGTGAAGGCACATGATGCACTTCGTGCCGCAATGCGTTAGTTTTGATGTTCATTTCTTTCTCAACATCCGCCATCCGATTGATCAAAAAAGAATGAGGTCCGGCAACATTCACCACAATCGGCGAGTCGATTTTTTCACCGGATTTAAGAGTAACTCCTGTAATTCTGCCATTGCTCTGGTGAATTTCTGTAATTTCATTGTTAAATAAAAATTCACCGCCGTTAGCTTCGGCAGCCACCTGCAAATTATGAGAAGACAACTGAGGATCACTGACATACCCTGAGCCTGGAGTGTAAACCGCGCCCTCAATTTTTTTTCCGGATTTTTCCCAGAAGTTTTCATCTTCGTCCGGACGTGTAGTTCTGTCGTATTGATCGTGAGAAAAAATAGGAATCATTTCCTTCAACTTTTTTAAATCCCAAATTTCATGTTCCACTCCTATTTCTTTAAAGAATTTCAAGCTTTTCTTACTGTGATCTTCCCCCTGGAGTTTAAACATAACTGAACCCGTTTTCATATATTTAATCATCCCGCGTTCGTCATTCACTCCAAGATAATTTGCCCAGTCATCCCAGTAAAAGAAACCCTCATAGGCCATGGCCACACCATCCCAGGTTGAATAATGTGCTCGTACGATGGCACATGAATTACTTGTTGAACCATATCCGGAAGATGGAAGTTTATCGATATTGAGTGTTTTATATCCAAGTTTTGCTAATTCAAAGGCAACTGCTGAACCGATTACTCCGGCTCCAACAATAATTGCGTCTGCTGTTCTATTCATTGCTCTCCTTCTTGTTTATCAAAAAATTTTATGTTTAATAATATTTGTTTAGTTGGTCAGAATTATCTTTTTTATACATTGTCTGATGTCAATGTTTTTATTGGAAAATTGCCTTGATCATTTTACAGGAACTTCAACCAGCTGCACCGAGTGACCGGTTTTTTCAAGAAAATGCTTTATTCCATCACGTGGTACAGCAAGCGTGCTGGTGTTCACTAATGGATGACAAAGGATTGTTTCCGCATCCCATAGTTCATTATCAATAAATACCTCGACTTCTTTATCTGTGTCATTCAGTAATGCCAAAATACTTACAGAACCAGGTTCTATTCCCAGATATGTTTTGAGACGTTCCGGAGATGCGAAACTCAAACGTGACGCACCCAGGCTGGAAGACAGCTCTTTCAGATCCACCTGCTTGTCTTGAGGAACCGAGACCAAAAAATGTCTGGTTCCTTTTTTGTCTCTTAAAAACAAATTCTTCGTAGATGCTCCTTCCATTTCCGGAGAAAGCCTTTTTGCTTCACTGACAGTAAACACAGCAGGGTGATCATGACGTTCATACGGAACATTATGAGACTCAAGAAATTCGTAAATATCAGCCAAAATCAAACACTTATAAATATTATTCCTGTTCTTCTCGCCAGACTATTTCAACTTCCACATGATCAAGTATGCCCTGTATAGGCACAGATGGTTTGCGAATACGTACTATGATGACATCAACAGGGTAACGTTCCCGGATTTCCTCAGTGATCCGATAACCAAGTGTTTCAATCAAATTGAATCTTTTCTCAGAACAAACCTGACTGACAATGTTATGCGCGTTCACATAAGAAATTGTCGCACTTTCTTCATCTTTCCAAGGGTCAGGCGGATTTTTCAGCCTGTACTCAAGGTCTATTTCAAAACGCTGACCCAGAGTTTTTTCTTCCTGATGTACTCCGTGAAATCCGTAAACAATGATGTTGCGGAGACGTATAGTATAGTGTTTGCTCCTTTTCAAAATATTCAGCTAAAAATCAAGTGAATTATGTGCCTGCGATATTGGAAAAAATCAGGAAAGCCCTGTTATTCGACCTTCAGAGTCAATGTCAATTCGCTGAACTGCGGATTCTTTGGGCATACCAGGCATCAGCATCATTTTACCTGTGAGTGCAACAATAAATCCCGCGCCGTTAGAGACTTTCACATCCCGGACTTGTAAACGCCAACCTCTGGGGGCGTTCCGTTTTTTTGGATCATCTGAAAGAGATGCTTGAGTTTTAGCCATGCATATCGGCCATTCTGCCAATCCATTTTCTTCCAAACGGTTGATAGAAGCTTCTGCTTCTTCAGTATAATCAACGCCATCAGCCCGATATATTTCTGTAGCAATTGTTTTTATTTTGTCCTTGATTGAATCTGAATTATCATAATAGTAATTCGGAGCTCCAGGAGTTTCATCAACTATCCGCTTTATTTTTTTTGCCAAATCAAGTCCGCCTTCACCACCTCGCGCGACTACTTCACTAAGAGAGCATTCAACACCAATCTGCTCACAAAATTCACGGACAATGTCCAACTCTGCAGGTGTGTCGGAAGGAAATCGGTTAATGGCCACAACCACAGGCAATCCATATTTCTGTACATTTTCCGTGTGCGTTCTCAAATTTTCACAACCTGTTTTGAGGGCCTCAAGATTCTCAATACTCAGCTCCTCTTTTTCAACCCCTCCATGGTATTTCAGGGCCCTTATTGTCGCGACTAATACACAGGCATTTGGTTCCAAACCTGCCTGACGACACTTAATGTTGACAAATTTTTCTGCCCCTAAATCTGCCGCAAATCCGGCTTCAGTTATCACGTAAGGCGCAACTTTAAGCGACAGCCTTGTGGCTCTTACACTGTTTGATCCATGGGCAATATTTCCAAAAGGACCACAGTGTACAAACACGGGTGTGTGCTCACACGTTTGTACCAGATTTGGTTTTAACACGTCTTTCAGGATCACACACATTGAACCTATGCAGTTTAATTCGCGCGCAAACACAGGTTTTCCGGACTTGTTATAAGCAACAACAATTCGCCCTAGTCGTTCACGTAAATCATCCAAGTCCAATGCCAGCGCGACGATAGTCATTACTTCTGATGCCGCCACAATATCAAATCCGGTTTTGTGTGGAAAACCATCGAATTTTGACCCCAGTCCAATTTCACCGTTACGGAGTTGTCTGTCACACAAATCAATTGTTCTTCTCCAGGTTACTTTTTCATGATCAATTTCTAATGGATTTTCAAAGTGCATTGAGTTATCCAACACTGCAGACAATAGATTGTGTGCCGCAGCAATAGCATGCAGATCACCTGTAAAATGCATATTGATATCTTCCATAGGCAGCACCTGAGAATAACCACCACCGGCGGCACCTCCTTTAATCCCAAATGTTGGACCCATGCTTGGTTCTCGCAGCGCGAGTGAGTGCTTTACCCCGAGTATTCCTAATGCCTGTGCCAGTCCGATGGAAGTACATGTTTTTCCTTCACCAGCAGGTGTGGGTGTAATAGCGGTAACTAAAATTAATTTTCCATCCGGATTGTTTTTGACACTTTCCCAGACACTGTTTTCGATTTTTGCTTTGTATTTCCCATACTGTTCAAGACCATCCTGATTGATATCAAGCATTGAAGCAATTTCAGGGATCTGTTTCATTTCTGCTTTTTGTGAAATTTCTATATCTGATGGAATGCGGGGCATTTTCGGATATCGGGCTTCTAATTCAGCTTCTGAGGGTTTCATTTGATTGTAATATTTAAGGTTAATGTAATATCGATTTCAATCTGGTTAAGATGTTTCAACGTTCATAAATTGGCATTTTTTTACCAATTGCTACTATGCATACCACCAGTAACGCGAAGACAACAGTTTGCAAGCTGATGACTTCATTTATCAAAAATGCTGAGGCAATTAATGTTACGAATGGTTGAAATAACTGTGTCTGGCTAACACGGGCGATTCCGCCTAAAGCCAGTCCTTTGTTCCACAGGAAAAAACCAAATAACTGACTGACTAAAGCCAGATATAAAAAACTCAAAAGTACATTTAACGGCAGACTACCAATTGCATCTTCCGGAGCTTCCAGCCAGGCAGGTATAATTATAAATGGAAATGAAATTACAAGTGCCCAACAAATTACCTGCCAGCCTCCAAGTTCTTTGGAGAGCTTTCCTCCAAGAGCATAGCCCAGTCCAGCGCTTATAATTGCTCCAACCAGAAAAAAATCACCCAATTGAAAAGATCCAAAGCCCTGCAGGAGCGAGTAGGCGACAACTACTATACTACCAATTACACTAAAAAACCAGAATCCTGCGGACGGTCTCTCCCTGGAAACCAGCGCAGCTGCAACTGCGGTTGCCAATGGCAACACTCCCAACACAACACCTCCATGAGACGCAGGAACTGTTTTCATTGCCCATGCGGTCAGTACCGGAAAACCCACAACTACACCTAATGCAACCGCTGAAAGTTGAAATAATTGGTGCCGGTTTGGTCTTGTCTGCTTTGTAACTATCAAAATAAATGCGGCTACAATAGAAGCCATCACAGCACGCCCTAAACCGATGAATACCGGTTCAAAATAAGGAACAATAAAACGTGTGGCCGGAAGTGTTAATCCAAATGCAACTACTCCCAAAAAACCTAAAATCATTCCTTTTGATTCATCACTCATTTGCAGAAAATTGTCTTTTAAATCAACATTCCGGCAAATTTACCGCAAGCCCCCCTAATGAGGTTTCCTTGTAATGATGCAGCATGTCCTTTCCGGTTCTATGCATAGTGGCAATTACTTTATCAAGAGAAATGATATGGTTCCCATCACCGCGCTTGGCCAGCCTTGCGGCATTGATGGCTTTTATGGCACCCATAGTGTTTCTCTCAATACATGGAATTTGAACCAGTCCACCCACAGGGTCGCAGGTCAGGCCAAGATTATGTTCCATACCGATTTCCGCGGCATTTGCTATTTGGCGAGGAGTACAGTCCATCACTGCGGCCAGTCCGGCTGCTGCCATGGAACATGCCACTCCAACTTCACCCTGACATCCGACTTCTGCTGCTGAGATTGATGCGCCTTCTTTGAATAAAATTCCAATTGCTCCTGCTGTAAGCAAAAAGGTGATAATTTTGTCTTCATTGAAATCTGATCTGAAACGATGGCAATAATTCATTACAGCCGGAATGACACCGCCTCCACCATTTGTTGGCGCGGTAACCATGCGTCCACCTGCGGCATTTTCTTCATTCACTGCAATTGCAAATAAACTTACCCAGTCCATTACTTCTGCAGCTGTTGAGTCCGGTTTCTCCATTAATTCCTTGTATAATGCGGGAGCACGCCGACGTACATTTAATCCACCTGGAAGGTGGGTTTCTGATGAAGACATGCCGCGTTGCGTACATTCCTGCATTACACCCCAAATCTTTAACAATCCATCCCAGATTTCTGATTCAGAGCGCCATGACTGCTCGTTTATCCACATCAATTCACGGCAGGTCATCCCTGTTTTTTCGCAATGCTTAAAGAGATCATCACATGTCAGAAAAGGAAATGGAATTTGGGAATTATTGATTTCTACATCATTTTGAATTTCCTCACCATTGAGAATAAATCCTCCTCCAACAGAGTAAAAATCTTCTTCCCTCAATTTATTTCCGTCTGCATCAAAAACTGAAAATCTAATACCATTTGAATGGTGTGGTAAAAAATCGTCATGATAAAAGATCAAAGAAGTTTTTTCTTCAAAAGGAATGCTATGTTCATTAAGCAGTTTCAATTGTTTTGTTTTGCGAATGCGAGCCAGCCGTGCAGGAATTTGATCAATATCAACTGAAGCAGGTTCATTCCCCTCTAAACCCATCAAAATTGCTGTATCTGTGTTGTGACCTTTACCTGTAAGTGCCAATGAACCAAATAACTCAGTTTTGAGTGAAGCAATTTTAATCAGTGGAAATTCCTCAATACAATTAAATAAAAACTGTTTAGCTGCGTACATAGGACCGACAGTGTGAGAACTTGACGGGCCAATTCCAATTTTAAACAGGTCAAAAACACTAATATTCATTATTTCTCCTTTTTGTAATTTTTTTATGCACGTTTTGCTCTGAGACGTCTATTTCCGCGTCTTCCATTGTTTTCACCGGCAGTGGCAGGTTCACGGTATTTCTTGATCCATCGGAAACAATTCGGATCATTGCCCATCATCACGTCCGCTCCCATCACTGCCTGCATCACTGGTACGTGAAGGGGGTTGGTTATTGCTGAGGTCAGACCTGAAGCAATGGCCATTGTCAGAAAAGCCGCGTTAATTCCATCACGATTTGGTAATCCAAAACTTACATTTGAGGCGCCGCATGTTGTGTTCACTTTTAATTCCTGCTGTAATCGCCTGACCAGTTGCATCACTTGTCTGCCGGCAGTATTGACTGCTCCAATAGGCATGACCAGAGGATCAACAACAATATCAGAGCTTGGAATTCCATAATCTGCCGCATGCTCTACAATTTTTTTTGCTACCTCAAAACGTACGTCAGGATCTTCTGAAATTCCTGTTTCATCGTTGGAAATTGCCACCACTGCGCATCCATGTTTTTTGACTAATGGGAGTACTGCTTCAAGCCGTTCTTCTTCACCTGTGACTGAATTCAATAAAGCTTTCCCCTGATATACTTCCAGGCCTGCCTCAAGTGCAGCCACGATTGATGAGTCAATTGAAAGAGGAACATCTGTCAGAGACTGTACAAGTTTAATTGTTTCAGCCAGAATTTTTGGTTCATCCGCAAGTGGAATTCCTGCATTTACGTCAAGCATATGTGCTCCCGCGGCCACCTGTGCCAACGTGTCCTGCTCCACTCGGCTGAAATCTCCTACGGCCATTTCTTTGGCCAGCATATTTCGGCCGGTAGGGTTGATCCGTTCACCAATCATCACAAACGGTTGATCAAGACCAATTACAACTTTTTTTGTTGCAGAGCTGATTATTGTTTTTGTCATTTTATTATTTTGTTTTAAAGATTAAGAATTTTCAGTTTTAATGCCCTTGTTTTTTACAATAGCTTTTAATTTTTCGTCAGAATAGTAAGACTCCAATTTCTGGGATGTTGTATTTGCAATTGTTTGCGGATCACCCTGGCAGGGTTCAATTTCACGCCGCCAGTCTTCCAGATACTCCTTACTGCCCTGTCTTCCTGCACGCATGGCAGCTTTGTCAATTGCTTCCATAAATCGTTTCGACAATTGAGTTTTTGCAGAAGTACGTCCTTGTTTGACTATCACCTGTGATGGGATATCACGCCAATAAATAATAGTACGTTTTGCCATGCGTCAACCTGTTGCTGTCAAAGCTGAAAGTGATGTAGAAAGTTCACCATATCCGGTGAATCGATACTCATAAGTAAGGCCCAGTCTTTCAGCAATTTCGCTGGCTTGTGTTTGTAAGTCCGGATTTTCAGTCTGTCCCAGGTACACCAGTTTTTTGTAATTCTTAAAGTACATTTCCTTTAACTCGGGATGACTGTTGATTTTTAACCCATGCCAGATCAGTTTATCAAAACTTTTAACCAGAAAGTCAGTCAGGAAAAAGCTGCCCGGTTCATCTTCAACCATGTCCGTGAAAGACTGACTGCCGGAAAAAAATTCATAACAATGTGCTCCCGGTAAACGCTGAATACCAAACTCATCCAACAGGGAATCAAGTTGGCCTCCGGTGCCACAATCGGCGTAGCCTACAAAAATTTGCGAAAATTTATTCCGGGCATTGATCAAATTTTTCCGCAGCTGTTCAGTTATTTTCTGCGGTTCATTATGGAGCTTTGCCGGCAGAAAACGGGTTTTAATATGAGTCCAGTTATTCAAGCGAGTTAATACTGTAATTTCTTTTGCCAAAGCCCCGCAGGCAATCACAAGTACCATGTCGGACTTCTCCAATTTTTCCGACCACAAATCAGCTCGTGGTGGTGCTTTCATTCCGGAATTGATCAGATGAAATTTTCGCCCGCCACGTCGTTTTTTTTTCTCACCTTTCATCTTAAAGTTGGATTTGAGTGTGTATCATTATGCCGCCATAGCACCGGCTGATTCCCTTCTCTGTGCAATCAAAGTTTTTGCAGTTTCTACTGCTACAGCAGCGTCTCTGCAGTAAGCATCTGCTCCAATGGCCTGTCCAAATTCCTCATTCAAAGGAGCGCCTCCAACCAGCACTATCAAATCATCTCGTATTCCTTTGTTTACCAGTTCTTCAATGACTACCTTCATGTATGGCATTGTTGTTGTCAGCAAAGCGGACATGCCGAGAATGTCCGGTTTATGCTCTTCAATAGCCGCCAGATAATTTTCCACGGGATTGTTGATACCTATGTCGATAACTTCAAATCCGGCGCCTTCCCACATCATCCCAACCAGGTTTTTGCCGATGTCGTGGATGTCTCCCTTGACCGTACCAATTACTGCTTTTCCAACAGGTGGCGCACCTGTTTCCGCTAGCAGCGGTCGCAGAATTGCCATGCCTCCTTTCATTGCATTGGCTGAAAGAAGAACTTCCGGAACAAACAAAATTCCGTCCCGGAAATCGATGCCGACAATACGCATACCTTCAACCAACGCGTCGCTCAGTACAACATCAGCGGTCCAGCCACGTTCCAATAGAATATTGGTGCCTTCTTCGATTTCCTCTTTTAGTCCATCGTACAGGTCATCATGCATTTGCAAGACAAGGTCTTCGTCCGATAATGTGGACAAATCCAATTCTTCTTCGTCTTCAAGCAAATCTTTTTCTTCTTCACTCATTTCGAACCTCTTGAGTTTTGTTGATAATTATTCCCAGACAATCAACTTCCACGAACAGACTTGTGGAATAATAAGAAAGCTGAACGCCTATCTCCTCTGATAAGTATTATACCAGTAAAAAATGCAAAAAAATTGTCCGGATTGTTTATAAAATCAACGAGGTATTCCGGACAATCAAACCTCAACACAAATTTATGTTAAGTGAAATAATTGTTCTCTCCCTTTCAAATAATTTCTATCCTCTCATCTTTGTTCCCTCAGGATCATATAGCGGTGAATTCTGAATTTCCGCGTCGTACATCTCTCCCAGTATTTCCACCTGTACTTTTGTACCCGGAGCCGAATGCTCGGTGGGAACATAACCCAATGCGACTGATTTCTGTACATAATGCGCGTAGCCGCCTGAAGAGATATAACCAATTGTTTCTCCATCTTTCAGGATAGCTTCGTCATTGGAAACATCTATTTCTTCGCTGTCAATGGTAAGTGCCACTAATCTTTGTTTAGGGCCATTGTTACGTTCTTTTTCAGCCGATTCTTTTCCGATGAAGTCTTTATTCCAGTCAATGAAAGCATCAAGTCCGGATTCTGCCGCCGTAAAGTCCGGACGAAAATCCAGAGTCCAGACTCCCCATTGTTTTTCCAGACGCATTGAAAGCAGTGCTCTTGCGCCATACCAGCGAAATCCGAGCGCTTTTCCAGCTTCTTCAATATTTTCCACGAGTTTAATCAGGTAGTGAGGTTTACAATAAATTTCATAACCTAACTCCCCGGAAAAGCTTAACCGCGTCATGATTACAGGAACATCACCCACATACATGCGGCGAATATCTCTGAACCGGAATGATCCCGGTGTTACATCTCCTCGTGTTATTTGCTGCAGTAATTCCAGCGATTTTGGACCTGAAATGGCAATTCCGTGATAATCATCAGAGCGATTGGAATAGGAAACTCCGGTTTCAGGTAAGCGGTTTTCGAACCAGCGCCGATGCGCTTCCTGCATCACACCGGAGCCGAAAAGAATATAATGTTCTTCATCCAGACATGCCACGGTTAAATCTCCATAGAGCTTTCCTTTTGGAGTTAACATCGGCGTAAGGTTGATGCGACCTGGTTTTGGGATTTTACCCGCGAGTACATAGTTAAGAAAGTCTCGAGCCCCTGAACCCTTGAATTCATGCTTGGCATAATTAGCGATTTCAATTCCGCCAACATTTTCTCTGACAGCCTTCACTTCACGTGCTACATATTCATGTGCACGAGAACGGTGGAAAGTTGGGTCTTCGTGTGCGTCTTCAGGGTCATCTGCGAACCATAAAACATTTTCAAGCCCAAATCCTTGTGCCCATACCGCGCCTTTGTGCGTCAGACGATCATAAAGTGCAGTAGTTTTTTGTCTGCGTCCTTTGGGCAGTGTTTCGTTGGGGAACGTCATTACAAACCTGCGTTCATAATTTTCAGACGATTTGATTGTTCCCCAGCCTGGAGTAGCAAACTCTCCAAAGCGTGCCACATCCATGGCCCACACATCAATTGAAGGTTCACCGTCCATCATCCATTCTGCCATTGTCAGCCCAACTCCACCTCCTTGACAGAACCCTGCCATTACCCCAACTGCTACCCAGTAATTTTTCATGCCGGGAACCGGACCAATCATCGGATTGCCGTCAGGGCCGAAGGTAAACGGACCATTTATCACATCTTTGATGCCTGCTTCTGCCAGCGCGGGAATTCGTTCAAAACTCATGGAAAGACGATCTGAAATGCGATCAAGATCCGGAGGCAGCAAATCATGTCCAAAATCATCAGGCGTACCGCCGATTTTCCAGGGAGTCGCGGAAGGCTCATAAGTTCCCAGCAGCATTCCCTGACGTTCCTGGCGGAAGTAGATATTGCCCTCATAATCAATTCCCGCCGGCAAGCGGTTTTCCGGAGCACGGGATTTTATTTTAGCGATTTCCTCCGTAATCAGGTAGTGATGTTCCATCGGTTGTACAGGCAGGTCAACGCCGGACAGGTGTCCTACTTCACGGGCCCATAATCCTCCGCAGTTTACAATCATTTCAGCGTTGATGGTTCCGGTGGGAGTCACAACATCCCATGAGCCGTCAGACAGCTGATTTGTTTCAATTACAGGTGTATGAGTATAATAGCTGGCACCATACACTCTGGCTGCTTTGGCGAAGGCGTAAGTTACTCCTGAAGGGTCAACGTCTCCATCCAGATCATCCCAAAGCGCGGCAAGATAGTGTTTGGGGTCAATTAAAGGATGACGTTCTGCAGCTTCCTTGACAGAAATAAATTCCTGGTTGAGTCCCATGTAACGTGCCTTGGAGCGTTCACGTTTCAGGTAATCATACCAAGTCTGATTGGAAGCCAGGTAAAATCCTCCTGTGGCGTGCATACCGATAGAATGTCCGGAAGTCTCTTCAATTTCTTTGTAGAGGTTGATGGTGTAACCCTGCAGGCGGCTTATATTCGGATCAGAACTGATGGTGTGAATCTGTCCCGCGGCATGCCAGCTGGAGCCGGAAGTCAATTCATTTCTTTCCAGCAGTACAACATCCTTCCAGCCAAATTTAGCCAGATGGAACAGGATTGAACAACCGACAACCCCGCCGCCTATTACAACAACCTTTGCGTGAGTTTCCATTAATTTACTCAAAACACTGTTTTTTACTTTTGATCAATAATTTGAATCCGGAAAAGACTCTTTTCTTTTCCGTACAAATTCCCGCAGAGCCTCATCCACTGCAGGATCCATAGGCGGCATTTCATATTCGTCCAGCATTTTTTTCCATAGCAGATTTGCCCTCTGTGAGGTATCCATACTGCCGTCAGCTTCCCATTGTTCGAAGCTGTTATTATCTGCAACACTTGAGCGGAAAAAAGCCTGTTCAAAATTTTCACGTGTATGATCGCAATCAAGGAAATGCTGGCCGGGACCTATTTCACGCAGCGCTTCCAACCCCTGACCATTTTCAGAAAGATCCACACCTTCCAGAAAGTTGTGAATCATTCCTGCCTGATCAACATCCATGATGAATTTTTCGTAGCCCATCACAAGTCCCCCTTCAAGCCAGCCGGCGGTGTGGAGCATGAAATTAACTCCTGCCAGCATGGCATGCTGCAAAGTATTTGCCGCCTCGTAAGCTGCTTGAGAGTCTGCAATTTTGGCACTGTTCAAACCACCTCCACTCCGGAAAGGAACTCCCAGTCGTCTGGCCAGTGCAGCAACAACATAAAGTACAAGTTGCGGTTCCGGAGTACCAAAAGTCGGAGCTCCGGACTGCATTGACATGGAACTGGAAAAATTGCCAAATATTACAGGAGCACCCGGACGCACCAGCTGCGCGAAAGCCATTCCCGATAATGCTTCAGCGTAGAGTTGTGCGGAAGTTGCAGCAATTGTTACAGGAGACATTGCCCCCGAAATACAAAACGGTGAAATCAAACATGCCTGATTGTTGCTGGCATATACCTTGAGAGCACCGAGCATCGTTTGATCCCATACCAATGGTGAATTAGCGTTAATCAGACTGACAATTACTGTGTTCTCCTGTAAATATTCTTCACCGAAAAGCAGTTTGGACATATCTACAGTATCCTGTGCCCTTTCAGGCGCAGTTACAGATCCCATGAACGGTTTGTCGCTGAAACGCATGTGAGAGTAAACCATGTCTAAATGACGTTTGTTTACCGGTAAATCCACAGGTTCGCAAATTGTACCTCCGGAATGATGCAGGTAAGGTGTTGAGTAGGCCAGTTTAACGAAATTTTGAAAATCCTCTAATGTGGCATAGCGTCTTCCTTTTTCAAGGTCTCTTACAAAAGGAGAACCGTAAGAAGGTACTAAAACTGTGTGCTTGCCACCAATCCGGACACTACGTTCAGGATTTCGTGCGTGTTGAATAAATTCTGGAGGAGCACTGTCCTGAACCAGTTTTTTGCATAATCCTTTTGGAATTCTTACACGTTCTCCGTCAATATCAGCGCCTGCATCTTTCCATAAATCAAGTGCTTCCTGATCCCCTCTGAATTCAACTCCGATTTCCTGCAGGATTGTTTCCGCGTTGTTTTCAATCAGTGACAGACCTTCTTCATTCAGAACTTCGTAACATGGGACATTACGTGTGATGAAAGGAACACCTTTAGTCACAGGCGCTGACCGTAGAGCTTGTCTGGCGGCTCGTCCACCGCCCCTTTTTTTTCTATCTGGCATGACTCACTCCATATTCATTAAATTTACTGAAATGATGCTACAGACTGGATATTGAAAACGATATTTGAAATTTCATCAGGTTTAATAGATATAAATCGACACCTTTGTTAATTATTTTCACACACACTTTCTGCATTCTCAGTGCCATATTGTAACATATTGATATTACTAATTAAAATTATAGAACATTAAATAATGAGAACTTATAATTCCGCTTTTTAAAGTGGAAAATTTGTATATCATGAAAATTGATAATGATAATAAAGAAATAAAAAAATATATTACAAAAATTATGTATAAATATTAGTTAGATATATATGGAAGATAATAGCTTAAAAGTAAATCAAAAAAACGGAACTTTTAGTTCCGTATGGTTAAATATAAGAATATAAAGTTCCGATAACAGACATGTTTAAGAAATCATCAATTTGTACAATATCTGTACTGTAACAATGAAACTAACAAATCACTTTTTTGGCAGATTTGTTCAATCTTGCGCTTGCGAATAATGATTGATATTATCTGACCTCGAAACTCTCGTGGAAAAAGATGAACAACCCCGTCTCAGAGCAGCGGGGTTTCGGGTACTTGTCATTCCCGACTTGATCGGTAATCCAGGAATGATGTATCTCTACCACGGCAACAGTCCGAGTTTCTGGATACCCGTTCCCCGATCAGGTCGAGAGCAAGCTTCGCGGGCATGACAAACTTGGCAAGCCACGGGGACAAACTCAAAAAAGAATTAAAATACAGCTGGATTTCTTGATTTAATTGAGTATGTTTTAGAAAACTTTCAAAAAAATATTGAGGAAACATTATATGAATTCAGGCAAAAATGATTTAGACAGCATACAAAAACTGGAATATAAAACTGACAATGGTCTGGGATCAAGAGCAAACATTGGGATTATAGTGCTTAGCAGCGATCAAACTCTGGAACTTGAATTTCGCACACTATTGGATTTTGATGGAGTCGCGCTTTATCACGCGCGTATTCCCAACGAGATGGAAATTACAGAAGAGACACTTGCAAAAATGGAGGCAGAACTTCCGATTACATCCTCTTTACTGCCGGGATCGTTTAAATTTAATGTTATCGGTTATGGCTGCACGGCCGGCACAACTATAATTGGCGAAGAACAGGTTGCGAATGCAATCAGGACCTCACACCCAGGTATTCCAGTTTCTAATCCGCTTACTGCTTGTAAGGAAGCATTGCGGGCATTGAAGCTTAAGCGAATCGCTTTTCTTACGCCTTATGCTCCAACAATCACTCAAGCTATGCGAGACAACTTACTGGCAAACGGATTCGAAATTCCGGTTACAGCATCTTATTATGAAGCAGATGATTTTGTTGTTGGTCGTATTACTTCCGAATCAATTCTTGAGTCAATTAAGAAAATAGGGGCTCGAGACGATTGTGATGGAGTATTTGTCTCCTGCACAAATTTACGTGCCGCGTCAACCATTGAACCGGCGGAAGCATTTCTGGGGAAACCGGTGACTTCAAGCAACCATGCACTTGCCTGGCATTTACTGCGCTTAGCAGGAATCAACGATAGTCCTGCAAACATGGGCAGCCTTTTCCAAAGTCAATTAATTTAATTTCTTAAATATTGTGATCGGTGTTTAATCAGAATTTGTTGAATATTGATATATATCAATAATATCAATAAGTTTGTGTAAAATGCATGATGCCCACTGTAAGTATGTCCAGGGAAAAAGACAGATGCAGTCCATAAAAACAGATAACTCGGTGCCTAAGTCAATCTAACATGCAGCAAACAAATTACGATACCATCATCATCGGAGGTGGTTCCGCGGGCTGTGCTTTAGCCAACCGACTCAGTGCTGAAAAATCTCATAAAGTGCTGGTGCTGGAGGCAGGGCGTCCGGATTATATCTGGGACATTTTTATCCACATGCCTGCAGGATTAACTTTTCCGATTGGCAACAAATTTTATGACTGGTGCTACGAATCAGAGCCGGAACCATACATGAACAACAGGCGCGTGTATCATGCACGCGGTAAGGTACTTGGAGGATCCAGCAGTATAAACGGCATGATTTTCCAGCGCGGCAACCCAATGGATTATCAAAGATGGGCTTCAGATCAGGGAATGTCAAACTGGGATTACGCCCATTGCCTGCCATATTTTAAACGAATGGAAAATTGTTTGGCCGGAGGCGATGATTTTCGAGGTGACGACGGGCCATTGAAAATGGAAAGAGGTCCCTGCGTAAATCCACTGTTCAGCGCGTTTTTTGAAGCAGTGCAGCAGGCAGGTTATCCTCTCACTGATGATGTCAACGGATACAAACAGGAAGGCTTCGCACGCTTTGACCGTAATCTATATCGTGGCAGACGCCTGAGCGCCGCACGGGCATATCTTCATCCAGTGAAAAATCGCGCTAATCTTACTCTAATCTGCAGAACATTGACCACCAAAATACTGTTTGAAGGCAAAAAAGCTGTTGGTGTGGAATTCAGCAAAGGAAACAGGCAGAGCGAAAAAGTTTTTGGCGGAGAAATCATTTGCAGCGGCGGGGCTATAAATTCTCCGCAGCTTTTGCAGCTTTCCGGAATAGGCAATGCTGATGAATTGATACAGCTGGGGATTGAAGTTGTTCAGGATTTGCCAGGAGTTGGTGAAAATATGCAGGACCACCTGGAAGTATATATCCAGTATGCCTGCAAAAAGCCTGTTTCTGTTGCACCAGCCTTAAAATGGTGGAACAAACCATTGATCGGATATCAGTGGCTTTTTCATAGAAAAGGTGCGGCGGCAACCAATCATTTTGAGGCAGGAGGTTTCATTCGCAGTAACGAGAAGGAAAAATATCCTAATTTAATGTTCCATTTTCTTCCTCTCGCCATCAGATATGACGGAACAGCACCAGAAGCAGGACATGGTTACCAGGTTCATGTCGGACCTATGTATTCTGATTGCCGTGGTTCAGTCAAGATTCAGTCAACTGATCCCATGGTACATCCCAAACTCCGGTTCAATTATCTCTCCACGGAACAGGATCGCCGAGAGTGGGGCGAGGCTGTCCGTTGTGCACGGAACATCCTGAATCAGCCGGCCTTTGATGAATTTAATGCCGGAGAGTTGTCTCCGGGTCCGGATGTGGAGAGCGATGAAGAAGTTTTGGAATGGGTTGCCAGAGATGGCGAAACAGCGCTGCATCCTTCCTGTACCTGTAAAATGGGTACTGACAACATGTCCGTGGTTGATCCGCAAAGCATGAAAGTACACGGATTGGAAAACCTGCGTGTGGTTGACGCGTCGGTGATGCCTTACATCACCAACGGAAATATCTATGCGCCTGTGATGATGATTGCGGAAAAATCTGCAGACATGATATTAGGAAATACGCCTCTTCCTCCGGAAAATGTTGAATTTTATCAGAGAGATCCGAATTGAAAATTTTCTTGTGGTTTTATATTACAGACTGCTTGAATCTGCCCGAAAGTCACTTGCCTCACATTTTTTCAGGAAAAAATTTGACATTTGATTGGGGGGTAGTTTGTTTTCATTCTCAATGCGGACTCAGATTCTGAGTCATGGAATTTTTCCAACTGTATTAACCTCAAACCAATGATTTAATATGGCATCAAACTTCTTTGTGGTCCACCACACGTTCCGGCTGGGCATGGCTGAAAAATACTGGGAGAAGATGAACACCGAGTGGAGTGATGAAGTAAGTCAGCAATTTCGAGATAATCTGGAAAACGCTGGGATTCACTTTCACACGGCCTTCTTCATTGACAAGGACGGACCAATCTTTTGCATTTATGAGGCAAAAGAGTCGGTGTCGGACGATGAGTTCCAGAAGTTCATTGACGGACCCGAAGCCCTTGGCGTACATGGGGGGCTTTATCCGGACTGCCCTATGAACAACACCTGCTTAAAGGTGAATTTGAGTTTGAGTGGTAGCGAGCCGCCACTGCCAAGGCACTTCACCGACTAGGGCTTGGCATCAAACTACAGCTCTGCGGCCACTCGCCATGTGGTTAATGGTTGAGACAACAATCGGTCATCTATGAATAAGATGCGAAGGACCCAGATGAAATAGTCTCAAAGTATTTCTGTTCCCAAAGCTTTTCAGGCCCCTCTGAAGTATAGTACTTCTAAATAAGATTGTTACACTTACAGCGTACCCCTCACCCCTACCCTCTCCCCGTGGGAGAGGGGGGATAAGATTGAGTCATCTGCTAAGATTATACGACGTTTCCCTCTTCCCTTGGGAGAGGGGGGACCGTTTACGGTGGGTGAGGGACCAATAAAAAGGTTTACCAAAGTTATTCCGGATCACTATAAACGTGACTGCCCTGGTACTTCAATCCGCTGTCACAGGCGAAGGTCACCACCTTTTTTCCTGAACCCATTTCTTTGGCAAGCTCGATGGCTCCCACCACGTTCAAGCCAGTGGAAGCCCCACAAAAAACACCTTCCTCCTCGGCCAGTCGACGGCACATCGCAAATCCAAGTTCTTGATCAATGGCACGGATGTCGCTGAGCACCGACCGATCCAAAAAGGGCGGTTCAAAGCCAACACCGATCCCTTCGACTTGATGCGCCCCCCCTTTTCCTGTGGTCAAGAGCGGTGATTGCAGCGGTTCAAAGGCAACAACCTTCGCCTTTGTGCTTGACTCGTCAAGTCCCTGCCAAGCCCCCATCAGGGCTCCTCCTGTTCCGACCGAAGCACAAAGCAGGTCTATATTGCGGTCCAATTGTTCAGCCATTTCCAGACCCATTTGGAGTTTGTCTTTTCCTTAATCACCCATCGAAGGCTGCGGTTCCGGAGTAAGTGGCCGCCACGGAGTTTCCCTGATAGGCAGGTGAATTATTCCGGCTAAGATACCAAGCACGATAGCTGCAAGCCAGACGGAATTGTATGATCCGGTAGTGTCATATACTCTTCCTCCAAGCCACACTCCAAGGAACGCTCCCAGCTGATGACTGAAAAAGACAATTGCCCAAAGCGTTGAGAGGTATCGTGTTCCGAAGACTTGCGCAACAATTCCGCTGGTCAAAGGAACTGTGGCCAGCCATAAGAAGCCGATGGCGGCGCCAAAGGCGATGGCTGTAAAGTCAGTTAGAGGAATCATCAGGAACACTATGATAACAACAGACCTCAAGGTATAGAGTAAACTAAGCAGGTATTTCTTACTAAGTGAATCACCAAGGCGTCCAAAAATGATAGAACCGAACATGTTAAACAGTCCAATCATTGCCAAAGCCCATGAGGCGGCACTCAACGAAACTCCTTCACCCTGCAGAAAGGCAGGGAGGTGAGTGCCGATGAAGGCCACATGAAAACCGCAAACAAAGAAACCAAGATTCAGCAGCAGGTATCCTGAATGTGTGCAGGCCCCATTAAGGGTTTTTCCAAGAGTCAGTTTGGATTCCAACGTGGAATCAGTGAGATTTCCTTCGGAAGAAGTCTTGCCTGGAAGACCAAACGCAAGCAATGAGATGAGCAGCACAAAGACACCGGCTGCCTGCAGTGAACCGCGCCATCCGAAATTTTCGATACTAAACTGCAGCAGCGGGGCCAGAGCGAACATGCCGATGGAGAAAGCCACGGTTACTATACCGAAAGCTGTACTCCTCCTTTCCGGAGGTGCCACCTGTCCGACAGCACCCATTACCACAATCATTCCGGAAAGTCCAATTCCAATTCCAACAACTCCGCCCAGATTCATGTAAAGTCCCAGTGCTGTTTCGCTTTGGGAGGCCAGCCATAGTCCTCCTCCGTACACCACCAAGCAGAGCAATGCGCCGGAAACCCAGCAGGTCTGCCAATACCCCGAAAAGCGGCAGCGCGTGGATCAGGTTCTGCCAGGCCACAGTCAGACTGAAGGTTTCGCGGTCCACCCCCAGAGATGAGGTTATCGGATCGAGAAACAACCCCATTCCATGACGGGTACCCATGCTCAGGGCAATAATCAGTGAAGCGCTGCTCAGCACAAGCAGAAATCTGTTTCTTTGTGACATAATTGTATCTCAGGCAGAAATTGTGTTTTAGCTATTATCTCAGGCAAACACCACTTGATATGCTAAAGTCAGTTGGACAAAGAAGCCCGCGAAAAATGCGAGTGTCCGCAGGGCCGGCAGCCCCGCAATGTACACAAGACAATGGACGAGTCGGGCGTAGAAAAAAATCATCGCCGCCATGGCGGTGATTTCGTTCTGCTTCCCCAAAAAAACCACTGCTAACACCAGGGGACAAAAAATCACCAGGTTCTCTACCGCGTTGTAGTGTGCACGCTTTGCTCTGGCCGCCCACTCAGCCTGTGGGCGATAATCCGGATCGGGGGTCTTCAGCACATTCCACAAGCTGTTTTCGAGGATTTTGTATACAATGTATGGTATGTAAAAAATGGCTGTCATGGCAACTGTTAAGGTCATCCAGTACAGTTCAGCAGGTATGCTCTGTTCCATAATCATCTCCTTTGTTGTTGGTTTTGTATATCAATAAGTGAACATACGGTCATGCTCCAATGATAACTTTATCAGAACATTTGGCATAGCAAACTCAGCAGGCTTATCCCGCAAGTCATCGTCTGTAACACCACGACCCTTGCTTGACATTCCGGAAAGGTAGAAGCGCCCTCCGCCGGAAACAATCGCGTCAAAATGAGACTTTAATTCTCCTGTGCCGAGGCCGGTTAAATTGTCCAGCACAGCATCTCGGAACAGTTGCACAGCATCTCCAGCGAGAAACATAGAAACACTGTGTCCTTCATCAATCGCGCTTTTAGCTACCAGAAAAGCAAGAGCTGCGCGAGTGGGATGTTCCGGTCCATGTGTGACATGTACAAGTATCTTTGCCATTGTATTCTCCTGAATGCGGGTTTATGATTATAATCAACAACTGCAATCAGCTATTGAAAACTAAGTTCACTTTGTGTACTTTATAAGCATCAGTTCACAAAGTCAACTAAAATTTTAATTTTTTTTTTATGACTAAACGCAGTTACGAACAACTAGCCTGCCCGATTGCCCGTTCACTGAGTGTGCTGGGAGACCAGTGGACGCTGATGATTGTCCGTGACGCCCTGATGGGGGTCCGTCGGTTTGAGGGTTTTCAAAAGAGTCTCTGCCTGTCACGTAATCTTCTTACCAGACGACTGCGCCATTTGGTTGAGGAGGGATTGCTTACAAAAGAAAAAATACATGGTTCAAGACGTTTTGAGTACTGTCCAACGCAGAAATGCAAAGATTTGCTGGGAGTGCTGGTTACATTTTCTGAGTGGGGTGAACAGTGGTGTCCTGATCCTGAGGGACCTTTGGTGGACATTCGCCACACTGTCAGCGGTAAGGCTGTTGGGATGAGACCACTGTTGCTGGAAAACGGCACCGAGATTTCTCCAGCTGAAGTGGAACTGGCACAGCTTCGTGAGAAGGATAGCTGACATAACTCCATTTCACCTTATGACTTGGGTTTTCATTGAGCTTATTCGGTAATTGGAAAGCGGCATATAAAATCGCCGGCAGCTATCTCAGATACCTCTTTGGTCGCTTTCATGAGGACCGGATTTTGTTCTATTCCGGATATCTTTCATACGTCACTCTTCTTTCATTGGTTCCACTGCTTGCTGTAATCTTCTCTTTTTTTTCAATTTTCCCCATTTTTGATCAGTTAAGAGCTGAAGTGGAGGTGTTTGTCTTCAGGAATTTTGTACCTGCTCTCGGAGAGGTGATTCAGGAACACATTTTGTTATTTGTTGATAATACCAGCAAGATGACTCCATTAGGCTTGCTGGTGCTGTTTATTGCTGCTTTGCTTTTGATTTCTTCAATAGACAACACATTGAATCATATCTGGCATGTAAAAAAAACTCGGGGTTTATTTGTTTCTTTTTCAATCTATCTTGTTGTGCTGTTATTAAGTCCTGTTCTGCTTGGAATCAGTCTGGCGGCAACCTCCTACCTGGTTTCATTAACCGCAATAGAAGAAGGTACTCCATTATTTGTACGAAAGTTGTTTATTGCCTCTTTTCCATTTCTTGGTTCTTTCCTGTCCTTCCTGGTTATGTATATACTCGTGCCGTACACACGAGTTCACTTTTGGAGCGCAATATGTGGAGCTTTGATTGCGGCATTATTGTTTGAACTTTCAAAATCAGCTTTTGCTCTGTACTTTATCTACTTCCCTGTATACCAGGTGATTTACGGGGCGCTGGCAGTGATACCACTGCTTTTTATCTGGGTTTTCATTTCCTGGGTTGTAGTGCTTGTGGGCGCTCAAATTGCCGCGAGTCTGGAGGGTTTTCTGGAGGAACAGAGAATTTAATTTACCATGGTTTGTTACCGGCCAGCGTAACACGATGCATTACACGCCTGAACCCCTGGTAGTCATTCACCGGGTTGTGCTGGACACAACGATTATCCCAAAAAGCAAGGGAGCCATGCTCCCAGCTAAATCTGCAACTGAATTCCGGACTTATCTGGTGCTGGAAAAGGTAGTTCAGTAAAGAATGGCTTTCCTGCTCTGACCATCCATCGAAATTCATAGTATGAGCGATGTTTACGTAAAGTGCCTTTCTACCAGTTTCAGGATGTGTGCGCACCACAGGATGTGTTGCGCTTAAAACATTCAGTTCCATTCCAGCATCACGCAGGCGATCCTCCCGAGTAATTGAAACCTCCTGTTTAGTTGAGGTGTTTACAGCGTCAAGTTCAGATAGCGTTTTCTTAAGACCATCTGAGAGGGTTTCATAAGCCATGTATTGATTAGCGAAAAGTGTGTCTCCACCATAAGGGGGGATTTCGACCGCATACAGCATGCTTCCCATTGGCGGATGCTCCAAATATGTGGTGTCAGAATGCCATATACCGCCAAAATTCACCTTTTCGTGTTCATGTTTTATCACCTCTGTGACCAGCGGATTTTCCAGGAGCCCCTTCAATTGAGGATATTCCATAGGCGCACCAAATTTTGAAGCAAAATTAAGCAGCTGCTTTGGGGAAAGTTTTTGGTTTCGGAAGAAAATAACCAGATTGTGAAGGAAGGCTTGATGAATCTCCGCAATGACTTCATCTTCCAGAGGCAGAGAAATATCCACACCTGAAATTTCAGCGCCAAGCGCACCGGCGATTGGATGCACCTTTATGTGGCGATAATTATTGTCCACTGCAATATTTACTATTTTGTCTTTAGAAATTCCCAGGAGCTTACTTTCTTGAAATAGCAGTTGAAAATAGAATGAAAGTGAAGTTTTTTATGGAAGTGGTCTTTAACCATTAGAAAAATGTATGATTAATTATCATAACCATACAATTCTTCTCATTACTTTTTTCAGACTGGATTGGCTATATGCTTTATGATGACATCAGGTATGAGATGGTATTTAGCCCCGCCACTCTCTGAAATTCATCGGTATTATCTGTCAATAAAGCACAGTCATAGAACAACGCAGTTGCTGCAATAATTAAATCGTGTGCACCAATCATTTGTCCTCGTTCATTAAGTGATGCAAATAATCCTGCATGAATTCTTGCAATTTCTGCATCAAATGCCAGGACAGGTATTTTACCTAGAATTGACTCTACAAAGGCAGTACGACGAACCTTTCTTGTTTCTGTATCAGCTAAATGGACTCCAACTAATAATTCTGAGACCGTGATTGAACTAATAAATACTTCACCATATTCATTCCATTGAGAAAAATCTATTGGTGATCCTGAACGTTCAAAAGATATGAAAACATTTGTGTCTAAAATTAATCCCATTGGTTCTTCTCCAAGGGAACCTTTTTGCGGATATTAGCTAAATCTTTTGCAAAGGTTTTAGAGTCCTCTCCAAGTGGGGGAAAATTTGAAAACAGCTTGTTTAGATCTTTTACTTTTAAAGGGGATTCAGAAGAAACTGGAGATATTCTAGCAATCACCTTATTACCTCTTTCTAATTCAAAACTCACTCCGTGGTAGTAAACCCGATTAAGTAGATCTGAAAATTGACGTACCGCCTGTGTTACACTTATACGTTCCATTACTTTCTCCAGTTTTTGTTACATGCGAAATCATATTATACGATTATCATACTATTCAGATAAATAATTGTAAAGAATTTACAGCAGTAGATTAAACATAATCTTAATTTCGTCGCTAAAGATGTTGAAATCCGGGTTGTGCATAAAACATTGCATAAAAATCAGTAATTAATTACTGAAGAATATTTTGTCTCATTATGCAGCATCCAGTATCCATCTTGCAGTTTCTGTGTAACCGGTCCTATTAGTCCGCTATTGATAATTTGTCCATCTATTCTGGTAATTGGTATGATGCCCCCGGCTGTGCTTGTCGCAAACACTTCATCAGAGGAGCGTGCTTCTTCGGGTTTCAGATTACCATGTACAACTTGAATTTCCTGCCAGGCCTGCCATGCGCTGCGCAGCAATAGTTTGATGATTTCGCAACGGTTCTGCAAGATTTTTCGGAAAGAGCGTTTGACGGTTCTTATCACCCTTGCCGCTTCTCACGGTCAGGAATTCTCTGTCGAAATCGATATCCTTGATTCTCAGTTTCAGGCATTCATCTATGCGAAGTCCTCCGCCATAAATCAACGAGGCCATCAACCATGTGACCCCATTCATGGCTTCAAGAATGATTCGAACCTCTTCTCGCGAAAGGACAACCGGTAATTTTCTTGGTCTGTTCGAACGAACAGTCGATTCCATTCCTGAGACCTTCTTTTCGAGAACATGACGGAAAAGAAAAAGGAAGAGCATTAAACGCCTGATTCTGGGTAGAAGTCGAAACTCTTCTCTCGACCGCAAGGCTGCTGAGAAATCGTTGAAGATCAGATTGTTCAATAGTCTGGGGTGACTTGTGGTCAAGAAACGCACCAAAACGTCTGACCCAAGCTTTGTAGCTTTGTTCTGTCCGATATGACCTGTGGCGAAGACGCATAGCATTTGTCATCCTTTCATTCAGCTCGACCCATTCATGATCGGACGACAACACAGTACTGTTTGCGGTGAGAGATTTATCGGAAAAGTACAGATACAGTCTTACTGCGTCTCTTGCCTGTAAAACCTGCCAGTCCTCATGGCTTTTTGCCAACTGTGAAACAAACGAAGTCACCGATTCAGGGGGGATTCCCTGATCCGGGGTTTGGCGGCAGAATTTCTGATACTGCGCCACCCACCGAAGATAGTACGGCACCTTCTTCTCCGGGATCTGTTGTTTCTTCTAAGCATTATTATATACTTTTTGAACTCAAATATTCAGACATTCGTTTGAGACAAAAGCAAAAATATGGTAAATTTCTTAAAATATTTCGGTGAATCTGTACTACAGATAATAAATAATGTTCTGCAGAATAATTGATTTGACTTCACTATTCGTTATACGTACACTGTACATATGAGTGGTATTAGATTCGAATGGGACGAAAGGAAGAATCGAGAGAATCAGCGGAAACACAAGGTCTCCTTTGAGGAAGCGCAATCCGTGTTTCTTGATGAAAACGCCGTCCGGTACTTCGATCCGGACCACTCGCAGGACGAGGACCGTTTTCTTATGTTCGGCATGAGTTTTACGTTACGGGTCCTCGTCGTATGTCACTGTTATCGACAGGATGACTCGGTGATCCGAATTATCTCTGCTCGCAAAGCGGACAAACAGGAACAATCAGACTACTGGATCAGATTATGAGAAAACATTACGACTTCAACAAGATGAAGGGTCAGAAGAACCCGTACATCAAGCAGCTCAAACAACCCGTCACAATGCGACTGGACAAATCCACTGTTACCTACTTCAAGGCGCTTGCCTCTGAGCTCGGCATGCCCTATCAGAGCCTGATCAACTTGTACCTCAGGGACTGCGCCTTGAACCACAAGAAGCTCCATATCAAGTGGGCATCCTGAGACTGCAGAACAAAAGGTTGGAGTGTATTGAAAAAACTGCCGTTTTTTCAAACACTCAACCTGGACGTTAGCCCTACATGAGGAAATAATATGAGTCACGATCACAGTCATGAGGTAGGTAATTACAATCGCTCATTTGCTATTGGTGTTATACTCAATATCGTCTTTGTTGCGATTGAAGCTGGTTATGGGGTATTTGCTGACTCACTCGCGCTGATAGCAGATGCGGGACATAATTTAAGTGATGTAGTCAGTCTATTGCTTGCCTGGGGGGCGAGTTTACTCGCTAGAAAAGCCGCAACAGAAAAGAGAACGTATGGCCTCCGAAAGGTTACAATTTTGGCCTCTATGGCCAGTGCAATACTTTTACTTTTTGTACTTGGAGGTATTACTTGGGAAGCCATAGGACGATTTCTCAACCCGCAGCCTGTTGAAGGCATGACGGTTATTATCGTGGCTGGAATAGGCGTCGTGATCAATACTTTGACTGCGTTACTTTTTGTCAAAGGTCAAAAGCATGATCTAAATATTCGAGGCGCTTTCCTTCATATGGCTGCTGATGCCGGGGTATCTTTGGGTGTAGTGATTGCTGGGATATTCGTTCTTGCCAAAGGCTGGCTGTGGATTGATCCTGTCGTTAGTCTTGTAATCGTAGCGGTTATCTTTATTGGAACATGGGGATTACTTCGTGAATCCATCAACTATTCTATCGATGCAGTGCCAAAGGACATAGATATTGCCGGCATCAGAGAGTACTTGAACAGTATCGAACATGTCAGTCGCATTCACGATTTGCATGTTTGGCCGTTGAGCACAACCGAAATCGCACTGTCTGTTCATATATTGGTTAACCATGATTCGTTAGATAATAATTTCCTACGAAAACTCCAGCAGCATCTTCACGATCATTTCGGAATAGAACATTCGACAATTCAGATAGAAACATCCATGGGTGAAAATGATTGTATGCTGGACAGTCACAAATGCGGGTAAGAAGGGCTAATAAGGCGCTGCACTGTACGGCAATTCCGCTTCGTTTCATTGCCGCCGGTGAGCTTGATCGTTGGGCGGCTTGATGCCACGGAGAGCCGGTGTTTTGCGGCGTTAGATGGCGTGATCACGCTATCAGATTCGAATGGAGGTACAGGATGGACAAGAGGGGTCGAATAAACGGTGGAGTCTGGGCGTTTCTTTAGTCCTGGGAGCGGGGATCGGCGTGGCTGTCGGGGCGGCCACAGACAATATGGGTATCTGGATCGCAATGAACCGGAAAACGCTTTGATGGTATGTAATAGGTAATGAGTATGGAATTATTTTCAACAATGCAGAGACACAAGCAATAATATCTGAGAGGTATATTGGTGAAAAGAGGTTTAACTTAAGTATAGTACACTAACCGGTTTAGTCATGCCATATTCATAACCTTGTACCAATTCTGACGGTACAAACGATAAATTCGGCAGTCATCTTTTCCGAAACGTCGGTTTTCAAAAAATTTGAATCCGAATTTTTCATAGAATTTATGGGCTCGTGTGTTGTTTTGCAGAGGGTCAATCAGGACGGCGGTAACAGACGGAACTGCAAAACACATTTCTAGTGCTTGCTTCATCATTTCGGTTCCGTAACCTTTGCCAAGATCAGAAGCTTCACCAATCCAAATATCAATTGCTCGAAGGTTTTCAGGGACATCTCCCCAATAATGGGAATCTTCCAGGGAGGGATCAATAATTTGCACAAAGCCAAGCGGACGACCATCTTTCTCGGCAATCAGCTGCTCTCTCCAGTCTGGATTCCGATGCAGCTCAGTTTCCCATTCCCAGTCATCATTGGGGTCTGATTCAATCACATGCGGCTGATTGTCCCAATGTCTCAGCAAAGCAAGGTCTTCTGGAGTGGCAGGACGGAACTTGATATTCATGCAGAACAATTCCGGCCCAGAATTCTGATTTCAAATTCAGTTCCGGAATGGGTATACTGAGGCTGGACGTAGGCAAAAGCCAGGCTTTTACCAACAGTGTGTCCGTAAGCGCCGCTTGTTGTCACACCAATTATTTGTTCACCATCCAAAACCGGTTCATTCCCAAGACAATCTGAATCATCGACATCAACTTCAAGATAAACCAGTTTTGTGTTTATTCCCAGCAGTTTACGGGAAAGTGTGGATTCACGTCCGATGAATGTCTTGCTGAAATCAACAAATCGCTCCAATCCTGCTTCAATAGGTGTAATTTCTGTGGTGAGCTCGCTGCCCCAGCCTTTGTAGGCTTTTTCCATTCGTAATGAATTCATTGCGTATGTGCCAAAATTGGCAATGCCAAATACAGAGCCTTCTTCCATCAAGATGTCATAAAGCGCGGACATGTTTTCCATCGGGAAATGCAGTTCCCAACCTAATTCCCCGGCATAAGAAACCCTTAATGCCAATGTCTGTATTCCGGACACATCGATGGTCTTTCCGGACAGCCATGGATAAGAATCGTTACTTAAATCAGCATCAGTAAGTTTTGAAAGCACATCACGGGATCGTGGGCCTGCAAGAACCAGCACAGCATATTCATCAGTTACATTCCGGACAGTCACATTTTCATCCGGAAGAATGTGCTGAACCAGCCAGTCATAATCATGTATTTCGGCGACTGCCGCGGAGAGCGCGTAGTATTTATTTTCATCAATCCTTGTAATGGTTGCCTCACACTCAATGCCCCCCAATTCAGTTAGCATATGAACCAGAGCAACTCCACCTTCACGTCTTGGTATGCGGTTTGCGCTGACACGTTTCAGGAAATTTTCCGCGTCATTACAGCTGATCTCGAATTTGGCAAAACAGGTCATGTCCATCAGACCGACTCTTTCTCGTACAGCCATGCATTCTGCTGCCACACTGTCAAAAGAGTTGTTACGTCGAAAACTGTATTTTTCCGCATCACCACTCTTGTCAAACCATCTGAGTGGGTCGTACCGGACGTCCGGCATCACGGAACTCTCCGGGATAGTGTGTGGCATACATGTGTTCGTATTCATCAATGGATTTTTCAAGGGCGTATTTCCCACAAGACCAGTCCCCGTAACGACGGGGATCCATTTCACGTACGTTAATTTCAGTCTGGCCATGTACCATCCACTGTGCCAGGTATTTACCGCAGCCGGGACCCTGGGTGATACCTATGCTGGCCGCGCAGCACATCCAGTAATTTTTCAGTCCGGGAGCAGGCCCAAGCAGAAAATTTCCATCCGGAGTATGAGTAATAGGACCGCTGACAACTTTCTTGATCCCCGCGATTTCAAACACAGGGATACTCTTTGCTGTCAACTCCAGGTGAGGTTCAAGCCTTTCCATGTCCGGAGGCAGCAGCGCGTTGTCAAAACTCCAGTCAATGCCATCAAGTCCCCAGGCTTTTGCATTCATTTCATAGGGGCCGATGATCAATCCGCTTTGTTCCTGACGGTAATAGCAGGACGAACGTGGGTCACGAACCACCGGAAGTTCTTGCTGCAGGGCGGCAACTTCCGGAATGGATTCCGTCATCAGATATTGATGTACCATGTTGACCATCGGTACTTTGATGCCGGCCATCTTGCCAACCTGTTCGCAAAACGAACCGGCGGCATTGACCAGATGTTCGCAAACTATTGTGCCTTTCTCAGTGACCACTTCCCATTCTCCGGAAGGCAGTAAATTTGTGTCCGTGACTCGGTTATTGAGATATATTTCAGCCCCGCTATTTTTTGCGCCTGCAGCCATTGCATGGGTAACACCACTGGGATCTGTATGTCCATCTCCGGTGGTATAGGCTCCCATCAGAAAACCGTCAGTCTCCAGCAGGGGATGAACTTCCTTGATCTCATTTGGTCCCAGCAAATGACACTCTGCTCCTACCTGGTCCAGCACGCCTTTCACATAATGGAACCAGTCCACCTGATCCTGATCTACTGCCAGCCTTATCGCACCGCATCCGTGCCAACCGGTGGCCTGACCGGTTTCCTTTTCAAGTTTCGTGTATAAATCCGCGCCATAGAAATGTAATTTGGCCATGTTAAGGGAACCGATGAAATGCGGGATTAGACCAGCTGCATGCCATGTTGATCCGGAAGTCAGTTCACCCTTTTCCACCAGAACCACATCTTTCCAGCCTTCTTTTGCGAGGTGATACAACAGGCCAACACCCATTGCGCCGCCTCCGATAATTACTACCCGCGCATGTGTTTTCATGATATCTCCAAAGGACGCATACGATGTTTTTCTAAACGTACAGGAAATTGTTCCCTGATTTTTCGATCCGTTTCTTCATCCCAGTTTTCCGGGTAATGATTGTTAAGAATTTCCTGCACTTTTAAATGAGCACGCTGAACAGCATCAGTTGAACCCTGGTCAATCCAGTTGTTGATATTTTCGCGGTCTCCGATGGTTGGATAAAGATAATCTTTTTGCATTCTATTTAATGTTTGTTCGTGCCCCAGATAATGCCCCGGACCTTCCAGACACACATCCCTAATAGGTTCAATTGAGAGTGTTTCATCATTGACCTCAACTCCTCTTACAGTGCGGTTAATCGCGCCCAGCATATCGTTATCAATCACATAACTTTCCAGGCAGCAACCCAACAGACTTGCATGCATCCCTGCCGATTCATATATAAGGTTTGCTCCGGAATGAGCTGCTAATGAAACAGTGTAACCCTTTTCATATCCGGACTGCGCGTCAGGAACTTTGGAGTCTGTCATGCCGGCGGCAATTCCTGAAGGCAGGTTATAATACTGTGCCATTTGACCACAGGCGGCCATCAGTATTGCCTGCTCTCCACTTCCGCCGCTCATGGCGCCTGTACGCAAATCAGAAACAAAAGGCCAGGTACCGAACATTGCCGGTGCACCTTCCTTGACAGCATTCACATAAACAAGTCCGGCTAATACCTCTGCCACAGCCTGCACAACACAGCACGCAAGCGTAGCGGGTGATGTTGCCCCAGCCTGTCCCGCGGAAAGCAGTAAAACAGGCATTCCTCCTCTTACTGCCGCTTCCAGGCAGGCGCTGGCGTCTTCAGCAAATTTCATTGGCGGTACAACATGACAGCAGGACATGCTTACAAAAGGACGCTTACGCCATGCTTCTTCACTGCCCGCAATCAAATGCAGCATTCGCAGGGTTTCATTCACATTATCAGCAAAGGAAAAACTGGTACCCACATGCTTCTTTGTACCGGCAATCGAGGCATAGCAAGTGGTGATATCCATCTCTCTTATGTCTTCCAAATCTCGACAAACGATTGACCGCTGAAAAAAATGGATATGTTCTAAAGTGTCGCAGACGCGGGCAATATCAAAAAGATCAGCAGCCGTCGATTCACGGTATTCCCGGCTTATCGGATTAAGCATGTGAACCGCGGCTCCGGCTGTGCCGAAATAGACTTTTTCACCACTCAAGTGGATATCGTGTTCCGGAGATGATCCATACAATGTTATGTCTCGTCCGGCCTTTTCCAGACATTCATTGACAACTGAGGGAGGAATCAAAAGGCGTCCCTCAGGGCTAATTGTACATCCTATGGATGTGCAGGCTTCAATACAGGAAGGAATAGCATTTGCCAGTCCGATTGTTTCCAGCGCTTTTAAGGCAGTTTCATGTATTCGTGGTAGATCTTTTTCATCCAAAGGCTTGAAGCGCCCTCCTTGCTCGCCTGGATGTACCGGTTTCATATTTTCAGGAAGCGCCGCGGCCCGTTTTGCTTTACGGGCATTTCTTCCTCCCATGCGGCCACTTACAGTTTGTTGCATTATTAATTTCTTTTAGACTACATTCCGATAACTTTAAACATTACTTCTTTCTACGTCTGCGTTTCGCCGCGTTAGAAGCAATTTCGTAACTGTCCTGATGAACATTTTCTACAGGCAGATCAACCTCTTTTGCCAGATTTGGGAAATTGTCTGTTTTGTGAGGAAAAGCCATGGCATTCACGAAGTGCTGCTGAAATTTGGATTCAACAGCAGTTTCCACTTTTTCAACCTGACGTACGACTTCTTCAATCTCATTTCTGGATTCATGATTAAGCAAAGCGATTCTTGCGCCTGTTCCGGCAGCGTTACCTGCGGAACTGACCTGTTTCAAATCACAGTCTGGGATCAGTCCCAGAACCATTGCGTATTTTGGTTCAATATGATTACCGAATGCTCCAGCCAGCCGTATACGATCAACAGTCTCAATTCCCATGCGCTCCATCAGCAGACGGATTCCCGCGTAGAGTGCCGCTTTGGCCAGCTGTACAGCTCTTACATCATTTTGAGTGATGTTTATGTGCTGACTGCCATCATGAAGAATATAGGAAAATGTGCGTCCCTCCGCTACAATGTTTTGACTATTTTCTGCCAGAGTTCCGTTGATCACACCATCAGGAGTCAGAATCCCTGCTAAATACATTTCAGCAATAGCTTCTATAATTCCGGAACCGCATATTCCTGTAGTGCCGATTTTTTTGTTTTCTGCAGAAAATCCAGACTCGTCAGACCATAAATCACTGCCGATGATTTTGAATTTAGGTTCCAGAGTTTGACGATCAATGCGTACCCGTTCAATTGCTCCGGGGGCGGCACGTTGTCCGGAAGAAATTTGCGCACCTTCAAAGGCAGGTCCCGTAGGGCTTGAGGCTGCCAAAAGACGTTCATTGTTGCCCAGAACAATTTCTGCGTTTGTGCCGATATCAACCAGCAATGACATTGCTTCACGTTTGTGCGGTGCCTCTGACAATATCATTCCTGCTGTATCTGCGCCGACATGTCCGGCGATGCAAGGCAAAACGTAGCAGCGTGTGTTGGTGTGAAGTGATAGTTTTAAATCACGAGCGCGAATCCTTACGCTTTCATCTGTGGCCAGGGCGAAAGGGGCGCCGCCAAGTTCAACAGGATTAATGCCGAGTAGAAGATGGTGCATGATGGGATTGCCCACAAAAGTAACTTCTACGATTTCATCCAATTCACGATTAGCTTGTTTGGCAACATTCTCAGCAAGTTCATTGATAGTCTCGCGAATTGCTTTTGTCATTTCCTTATCACCATCAGGATGCATCATCACGTATGACACACGGCTCATCAAATCCTCACCAAATCGTATTTGAGGATTCATCATTCCTGCGGATGCCAGTACTTTACCGGTCCTGAGATTACAGAGGTGTGCGGCAACTGTGGTAGAACCGACATCAATTGCCAAACCGCACAATGACTCTTTGAAGCCTGGATTGACCGCGATTACCTGACCAAGGTAATCTACCGCGACAGTTACTTTCCAGTCTCCTTTCCTTAGCTCTCTTTGCAGTGAAAGCAGCATTCCAGGACCAAAGCGTAAATCTGTAAGCTGCCATTCACGCTCCAGAGCCTCACGCAGCCGGCGTAAATCACCGGATGGATCGTGCATGTTTGGTTTCCAGACTTCGACGTAATGCAGCTGTACCGGAGGAATGATTTCTATGTCAAATGCATCGGCTTCTTTCCTGACAATTTGCTGATGTACCTGACTGTCTGGAGGGACGTCTATGACGCAATCGCCAAGAATCTGGGTGGCGCAGCTTAGTCTTCGGCCATCCTTCAGGTTTTTTTTAGGACGGTCGGCGTAAGCTTTTTCAACTTCACTGAGTTGTGAGATGTTTTCAGATTTTGAGTTTATTGAGTGCTTGGGAAAGTTACCTGTGGATTGTACAACCTGACAGCGTCCGCAGATTCCACGGCCACCGCAGACAGAATCAACGTCTACACCAAGTGCCTGCGCGGCCTGCAAAACAGGTGTTCCCACCGGGAAATAACCACGCTTTCCGGAAGGTGTGAAAACAACTCTCGCGTCTGTAACTGTGGTACTAAGAGACATATATCGAGTTTGGTTTCAAATACCTTTGAAATCAGTCTGGTGACTGAAGTGATAAGTTGAGCCTATCACATATCAAATGTTGAGTTTAAACAAAAAAACTCAAAATTTTAATTTCAAAACTTTTTTTGCCACTCAGTCAGCCATGCAGCAGATTTTTCGATACCTCCGAAGGGATACAGATGGAGCTGATCGTATCCGTGGAGTTCGGAAATGATTTTGTCCGGTTTATTGACAAACATCAATTTGCTGAGATTCAAACCCTGTTTGCGTAAAACCTGAGTTGAAGCCTTAACTCCACAAACTTTGGCAAATCGCATGAGAGTTTTCAATGTAGATGGTCCGGGAATTCCAATGTGAATCGGGTTCTGTACGCCCTTTTTCCGTAGTCTGTCAATCCAGTTGTTGGTTTTTTCAGCCTCAAGTGACCATTGAGTGACGATGCGTGCCGGTATTCCACGGTCTTCTGCCCAGTGTAATTTTTCCAGAAGATGAAACTCGGAGTCTGGATCATCGGGGTTACCCTCCGGATGTCCGGCAAAGTCAAAGGATTTAATTCCGTATTCAGCAAACAAACCGGTTTTCAGCATATCCATCACAGAAGAAAAACTACCACAAGGCTGCGGAACTCCTCCCCCGATCAGCAAGGCCCGTTCAATTCCAACTGCTTGAAGTCCGGAGAGACATGCCCGGAGTTCTTCTGTTCCCGGAAAGGTCCTAGCGGAAATATGCGGCACGGCCTGTTTCCCGGCAGCATGAATTTGTTGAGCAGCTTCGATGGTTTCCCAGCACCCTGCTCCCGGAATCATGGTGATATAAACTTCTTTTACAAAATCCGGAATAAAACTGATGTCAGAAATATTGTGTGGAAGTATTTCCATTGACCAGTTTGTTTTATGTTCAACGTTTTTTTGAAGATCGTCAATTGGTTCCATATAATAATCGTCTTCATAAGATTGATTGCCGGTACTCAGTTTATCCATTTCCGTTCTCATTTTTTTTTTAAAGTTCACTGTTTGTAGAAGTCTGCTTTGGAATTCAGTCCAGTGCTGTTCTGCATACACAATGCCATTATATAAATAATTGATATTATTCAATAATTCTCAAGAAACAAATAAAATAAGAACGTCAAGTTCCGTTATTAAATACTCATGTGGGTTTCAGATTGCAGGTTTGGCCCCAAAAAAATATCCAACTACAATGCAGGATTCAAAATAGTATAAATATCAATTAGTTAAAACATAATACTGCTGAAAAATGCAAAATAATAAAGTGAATTTAAAACGGAACTTTCAGTTCCTAATCAATGATAATAAGAACAGACAGTTCCGATTAACTGTTACTGCTGCAATTCATGACTCAAATTCAGGTCATAAACACCAACAATTGAGTAGTTGCAAGATTCGATGCTTCTGTCATGAACACAAATAATGTTACAAAAATTAATAATTACTTGCTCAGTCACTAATCGATACTTTAATAATATAATTAAATGTTGACATTTATATTGTTGTATCTAAACTTTAAACTTCATTTTCATTTCACTATTCCTGATAAATGTAATTTTATTGAATTGCATTTATTATTTGAATATTAGATGAAATCATAATTCTGCTCTCATAGCATTCAGTACGTTACTATGTGATTACTGCGATTACTCGCGGTGGAAATATGCAGACTAATCAGTGAATCATCAGGATTTTCTGAGTATTCCATAGAACTGCTTTGGTACTGAAAAAGTTGTTCTTTAACTGAAAAAAGGAGATGTTTATGTCTATAGACTATCTAACAACTCATGTTAAACAGAGTTTTATGAAACGTATGATTCAACGTGCTCTGATGGTATTAATTGCTGCCACAGCCTCGATGGTGATCTCAGTTACCTCTTACGCGGCTTGTGGTTCCATAACTATCGCGGAATGGAACTGGGCTTCAGGTGAACTAATGGCTCATGTGGATAAGATTATCCTCGAAAAAGGCTATGGTTGTGATGTAGAGTTGGTCGCCGGTTCCACCATGCCAACTTTCACCTCAATGAACGAAAAAGGCCAGCCTGACGTGGCAGGTGAACTGTGGGCCAATGCTGTTTTTGAACCGCTGAAACAGGCGGTCGCGGAAGGTCGATTGCACCGTGTAAACAAAGCTCCGATCACTGGTTTGGGTGAGGGGTGGTGGATTCCGCCTCATACAGCCAAAAAGTACCCAGAGCTGAAAACAGCTTTGGATATTCTCGAAAGACCAGATTTATTTCCGCATCCTGAAGATTCGTCCAAAGGTGGATTTGTCGGCTGTCCTTCCGGTTGGGGTTGTCAACTGGCCAATGCCAACTTGTTCCGTGCTTTCGAGATGGAAAAGAAGGGTTGGCTGCTGATTGATCCCGGTTCAGCCGCAGGCCTGGACGGTTCTATGGCTAAAGCCGTTGAGCGTGGTGAAAACTGGTTCGGCTACTACTGGTCACCAACCTCTATGATTGGTAAATACAAAATGGTTCCGGTTGATTTCGGAATCCCTTTCGCGGGTCGTGATAACTGGGACAACTGCATAGTAAAACCTGAGCAGGATTGTGCTGATCCAAAGCCTTCAGCCTGGACCAAGTCTGAAGTCAATACCGTAATAACTGACAGTTTCGCCAAGAGAGGTGGCGCTGCAATTGACTACTTGCGGGATCGAGTATACCCGGGCGCAATTATGAACGGTATGCTGGTATATATGTCTGAAAACCAGGCTGGCGGTGAAGACGCGGCAATTGAGTATCTGTTAAAACATGAAGATGTCTGGACAAAGTGGGTGTCTTCAGGCGTTGCTGCCAAGGTAAAAGCCTCCCTCTGATTATATTTTTTGAGGGAATATTTACACGGAACTGCTGACAATCTGTTTCAGCAGTTCCGTGTTTTAATTGGTTGCGGTTTTACCTGAATGGTGAACTGTTACTTTTTATTACAAAAACAATAGGTATTGCAATGGAGTGGCTGGACGAATTTCCAACACTGGGCCGTCAGGATTTGCGTGATCTGAAAAAAGCAATTGATTTGAGCTTTCGTGAATTTTCTCGCGCATACGGCGATGGGATCGAGACTTTTTTTGATCCCTTGCTCTATTTCCTCGTCTGGCTGGAAAAACTACTGATCAATACCCCTTGGCCTATAATAATTTTCGTGGTTGCCGTCCTGGCCTGGATTGGTGCTCGCAGCTGGATAGTGGTGGGTGGAACCATCGCCTGCTTCCTAGTGATCGGCTATTTCGGTATGTGGGAAGACACAATGGCAACACTGGCCATCATCTCTGTTGCGACACTTTTATGTATCGCAGTAGGTATTCCGCTGGGGATATTGATGTCGCGCTCTAGTCGCGCGCAAGCCATTGTGACACCTGTTCTGGATGTGATGCAGACTATCCCGAGTTTTGTATACCTGATTCCCATAATTATGCTGCTTGGTATCGGAAAGGTTCCGGGCCTGCTGGCGGTATGTATTTACGCGATGCCGCCCATTGTACGCCTGACAAATCTTGGGATTCGGCTGGTGGACAAGGAAGTACTTGAAGCCGCGGAAGCTTTTGGAGCAAGCGACAGACAGAAACTGTTCGGTGTTCAAATCCCTTTGGCGTTGCCAAATATATTTGCCGGTGTGAACCAGACCATCATGATGGCTCTGGCGATGGTGGTTATAGCTTCCATGATAGGTGTGCCCGGCCTGGGTCGTCCTGTACTCCGTGCGATTAATAATCAATATCTGGCGCTTGGTTTGATGAACGGTCTTGCGATTGTTGCACTGGCCATCATTTTCGACCGGGTCTCACAAAAATTCGGTGCTCGACTTCAAAAGCATCGGGAAAGTGGGCACGGTGCCTGATAACAATGTTTCTACAATAGATAAAGACACAACGTTTGACACGAAGGTCGCGATCCGGAACCTGTACAAGATTTTCGGCTCCAACCCTTCCGCAATGGTGGACCGAGTCGAAAAGGGGATGTCAAAGAAGGATCTGCTTGAAAAGCACGGTCATGTACTCGCGCTGACGGATGTAAATATAGATATTCCACCCCGCAGAATTCAGGTAATCATGGGCCTCTCAGGTTCAGGTAAATCCACTCTGATCAGGCACGTCAACCGGTTAATCGAGCCTACCACAGGAGAGATCGTAGTCGATGGCCAAAACGTTCTGGAGATGAATCAGAATGAGTTAAGGGAGTTTCGGCGACACAGGGCTTCAATGGTGTTTCAAAGATTTGCACTGCTTCCTCATCACACTGTTGCTGATAATGTTGCCTATGGTCTGACTATACAGCATATTCCAAAGAATGAAGCGCTTGAGAGCAGTCACAGGTGGATTGATCGTGTCGGACTTGCAGGATATGAAAACCATTACCCTGATCAGCTTTCCGGCGGCATGCAGCAGCGAGTTGGCCTGGCACGTGCTCTTGCCACAGATGCCGAAATCCTGTTGATGGATGAAGCATTCTCTGCTCTGGATCCATTGATCCGCACAGATATGCAGGATATTCTGCTGGGACTGCAGGATGAACTGCACAAGACTATTCTTTTTATCACACATGATCTGGACGAGGCTCTGCGCATCGGTGACAACATCGCCATCCTGCGGGATGGTGCAATTGTTCAGAAAGGAACTCCGCAAGAGATAATATTGAATCCTGCTGATGAATATGTGTCTGATTTTATAAAGGATATAAATCGGGGCAGAGTCGTGGAAGTTGGATCTGTAATGGATGACACAAAACCGGAAAGCGGTCCAACGATTGATCGATTTGTGGTGGTTGATGACGCGCTTCAAGTGCTTTCAAAAGCCGGCACCAAAAAAGCAATAGTCACTGAAAATGAGAAGCCTGTAGGTTCAGTCGGTTTGGATGCGCTGATAGCAGCTGTTGCCAAACCAAAAGTAGGCACAGCTCGCAGCGGCACATATCGTTAGTGTGATTTCAGTTTATTCGTAAAAGTACCATTTCTCTCATCAATTCCGCATTTCTTCAAAAAAACACTGTGTGTAAAAAAAGTGCTGATCAGATCAATATTCCGTATTTGGTGATATTGAGTTGTGATATATTACTGGTTTTAGCGCTCAAAAAGATATGGTATTCCTTTTGGATAGAATAAATTTTTCCAAAGTAATTCTAGATAACCACGAATCAAATAATTATCATTTCTATGCAGTAATTGTTCTCGCTCTATTCGAAACAGCTTGGGAAGTTTGTACCAAGGCACATCCGGTTTGTTATGATGCAAAGCGTGATAATTGTTGTAAAGGTACAAAATACCAAATAAGTGTTCTGCTTCGAGTATAGCGCTGCGGCCCTGCCAATCCGGATGACTTCTGTGTTCGGCGAAAGAACGCAGCAGTGTAAGCGATGTTCCGGGATAGACGAACAGCAAAAGATATTCCCAGAATGGGATGCCGCATACTCCGATAATCCAGCTCATTGTCAGCGCGATTCCCAGAAGATGCCGGATCCAAGCTTGCAGATTTCTATGATCTCCGCGCACAAGACGTTGTGCTTCTTCATACCAGAAATATGGAATTATCCAGAATGGATACAGCAGCAACCGTCCGGCAAGGGTGTGAAAAATCCAATAACTCCACTGCCTTGCACGAGGCAAGGTATGCCAGCGCTGTTCAGACAAATAGTACGATTCCGGATCAAGTTCAGGATCAGTTAAATTTTGGTTGATATGATGTTGGGTATGAGTTTGCGCATAAAGTCGAAAAGGCAGATACAAATCCAGACTGGGCAGCACAAGCAGTTCATTGAGTTGTGCAGAAGTAGTTGGGTGCATGTGAACTGCTTCATGCCGCAATGAGCCGTGCCAGGCCACAACGTAACCTCCAATGACAAAAACAAACCATCCCGGCAAACTGTGATAAAACCAGGTGGCAACACCAAATAAAGCGTAAATCAAAACAGCCAACAAAATGGTGAGCCATTCAGGCTTCAGGCGTGAAATCATAAATCCTCAATCGATTCTCGTTCCATATCCATTATACAATCATAAGCATTTTCCGAAAGAATCTGTATATCTTCAAGAAACAATTCTTCTCCCAATAATTTGAATTCCGGTTCCTCAAATCCATTCTTTAAAGCATTCCGGAAGAGTTCCAGCGATTCAGTCGAAGTTTCTTTTTCCGTCACAAAAGCCGGGGACGGAGCCGGAGGAGATAAGGTTAAAATTCGGCAATCCTTCAACGTATCCGGAGCATACTTTTCCAGCAAACTCCAGGTCAATCCGTCAATTGAAGCCAGGTCCGCTTGTTTCTGCGCAATGTACGATATACTTTCCCGATGTCCACCGCTGACTGAAACTTCGCTGAAAAACGGTGTTTCATTTGTCAATGGGGTTACCATTGAACGTAGAATGTTAAATCCGGAGTGCGATGATTTGGCGTTAATTACTACTTTGCTGCCTCGGGCATCTTCAAGTTTTTGCCATTTGCATTGCTGATGCACCACAATCACGCTCAGATATTCCGGACCTTTGAAGTATGGAGTCCGGTATAGCGGTGTGGCAATCACCGTGAACCGTCCAGCATACTCATGTGTCAGTGGATAACCACAGATTTGCCCGAATAATAATTCCTTTTGATAAATCCACTCTCCTCGAAATAATGAGTTCGGGACATCATTAATACCTTCCTTCCGGAAAGAATCAGCCAACCCATTCCACAATGAGTCCGTCTGAGTTTTTGTTTCCGGTAAATCATACAGCGGCAGTGTCGCATACGGAAAAGTCATTTCAGTCATATTGCAATTCCCGGATTTTCCTTCCATTTTTCCACAAATGCCAGCAATTCTTCCTTTCTTGAGTGTTCCAACGGAGGCGGCTGATAATCAGCAAGGGCCTGTTTCCAGATTTTGTTGGCGCGCTGAAAGGAGTCAAGACTGCCGTTTTTCTGCCAACGGTTTGGATTTTATTATCCTGGAAATACTGCTTTTTTCCGCAAAGCAGCTAATGTTTCAAAGGCAAAGCGGCGACAATGTGTACACGGGGTTGTTCTCCGCCATTCATTGCAGTGTGGTAGCCGCGAGTGTCTGTGAAATAAACTGAACCGTCTGCCGGCAAATGCGTGACATGATGATTCACAACAAATAGCGATCCCGGATTAGTAATGATCGGAATGTGAAGTCGTGGCTCAGGATCACGGTGCCATGAATTATTTTTGTAAGTGTTTAGCACTAAGGCACGCATACGTCCAATCGGAAAACGCCGGCTAAGCTGTTGATGGAGAGTTTCAAAATAAGTTCCCTCAATCTCCGGACACAGCTCTGAAAACGCGAATTCGTCAACAAGTTCATCACGTACCACTTCCTCGTATGTTTCATCCGGACGTAAATAGTATCGGCCAATCAAATCTGTCTCTGTAGGTGTATTTACACCGGGACGACGTGTTATTGGGATCGACATAAAACCATCTCCAACATCGAGAATATGTTTTTTAGCATCTTCAAAAGCTTCTTGTAACTTTATAATGTCAAAACTGATCTTCAATTTTTGAATTCCCGGTCCTGGAAAAAATCCGGCTACAGTGTCAGTCACTCGATTTTCAGCCAGCCATGATTTCATTAATGCCTGATCTTGTTCAATACTGTCAAATTGTTCAGGTAAAGATGTAACTGAAGTCATAAGTCAAAATTCATTGTTGTTCATTAAAATTAAAAAGAGATTTTATGTGAGCATTTTAAATCATAACATTTCCATCTCATAAGGATAACTGGATTGCCGTTCCACGCCTTTCTCTGTTACCACAACCTGTTCTTCCAGTTTAACACCTTCACGTCCTCCTTCTGCGCCGATGAAGGATTCCACACATAGCACCATCCCGGGTTCGATGATGCCGTCATATCCTTTTGATTCAAATTCCTGCCAGTGCTTAATGTTGGGGTATTCGTCTGCCAGTCCTACACCGTGAATCAGGCTGGAATATCGATGAGAGAGAAATTCATCCGGAATCGGCCAGCATTTTTCTGAAACTTCACGGAAGCTCATTCCTGCTTTCAGCACAGAGATATTGTGTTGAATCTGTTCGTATGCTTTTGAAAAAAGACGGCGCTGTTCGTCACTGGGCTTGTCTCCGCAAACCCATGCACGGGAAAAATCTGAGCAGTAACCATAAGGTCCGATCAGGTCGGTGTCAAAACTGACCATATCATTTTTTTCAATCGTCCGCATCGAACATTCCCGAAACCAGGGATTGGTGCGGGGCCCGGAAGAAAGCAGACGGGTTTCGATCCATTCTCCCCCAAGTCGGATGTTGGTTTCATGCAATTTAGCCCAAAGCGCGTTTTCGGTAATTCCCGGTTGGAGTGCGTCTCGCATGGCTTGAACACTGGCTTCACAGACATCCATCGAGGCCTGCATCAGTACCAGTTCTTCTTCAGATTTAACTGCACGTGCTGTTTCTGTGATTTGTTCACCTTCGACAAGTTCCAGACCACATTCTCGTAGAGCGTCACATCCAATATGTGAAAGACAGTCTATTGCAAGTCGCCGATTCCCACCACCATGATTTTTCATCAAATCCACAATTTGCGCGGAGAACTCTTTGACAAAATCCTCTGCACGAGTTCCAGCACCAAAAAAATAGAATGATGGCATCGAACGGTATTCGTCAATGGTTGGTATATCCTCTGCCAGATGCGGATGGTTTGCATAATCAAACAGAATTACCGGTCCGTCCAGTGAGACAAATACGCAACGGGTTTCGTAGTGAGAGCACCAGACCTGCATATTGGTGGCATCCACAGCATAACGTGTGTTGATTTGATTAAAGAGCAGTAAGCCGGCAACATCATGTTCTTCCATTTTTTTGCGCAGGCGTTTCAGGCGATAACGCCGTACAACATCCAGATCAACCGGCGCCTGGGAAAATTCCATTGCGCCATGCTGACGTGCTTCCTGTTTTGCCTTTACTGCTTGAACGGAATTTAATGTCATGTTTTTCTAAGAATGATGGTTCAATAAAAAGAATAGATGTCATTCCCGCGAATGCGGGAATCCAAAAACTCGTAAGTATCTGAAATAATGGAATTCTCTCTCGTGTAGATAACTAATGAGGTCGTTATTTTGACTTTTTTCAACTTCATTATTAATCATTCACATCTACAGGTTTCAGTAACCACACAATTTATTGATTACCTGATTCAATTGATTCCTCATTTAGTTAGTTTGTGGCAAGTCCTCATCTCCGGGAGGAACCCGATGTATGCCACACATTCTGTCAGCCACCCAATTATGGTAGCGATGCAAAGGTTCTTCGAAATGGTAGCACATGCGCCCGCCCTGAAAGGCTGTGTTGCTCAGGCCGGCCTGCACCCGCTCGACGATACCCAAATCCTGAGTATTTACCATGTCCCAGAATGTCACCAACTCACCAAACATGGCTTGATGCCATTCGTTGTCCAATGTTCCCGGAGGTATCAACAGGAATGTCCGTTCCAAAGTTTGATCAGCATTAATAGGATCGGTAATCAAACAAAAGGCATGGTTCGGCAGCAATGTGATTGCTACATTGGGAAAAATCCAAATATGATACGCGGCTTGCTGATGCTGTTCCTCCAATCCTTCTGCCGCTGGAAGATTCAACCAGACTGAATCCACATCCCTTGAGATAGGAGTTGTCAGCATTCCTGTATACATTCCCGGACCCTGGCAGCGATGATGATCTTCAATCCGGGAGACATTTGAAAGTTCCGGATGTACAAAAGGCAGGTGATAATATTCCATGAAATTTTCTGCCACCAACTTGTAATTTGAAGCAACGTCATAATTTTTCTGACTGGCTATTGTCCAATGTTCCAGACCGTGAGATTGAAATTTTTCCGGCAAATCACCAAGCCATTCTTCAAAACCGCTTGAAACGTCAGTTTCTGTAGCGTCATCAGCAGCTTCCGCGCTTAAATTTACGAAAACTAAAAATCCCCAACTGCGCACCGCTATCGGATATAGTCCGTAATCCCTTTTGTCAAATTGGCCAGCGTCCAGCATCTCAGTGACAGCGCCGACGGTTTTCTCGTTTTTAAACATTGGTGTCCCCAGACATTTGCCGTCCAGCCCATAGACCCAGGCATGATAAGGACAACGAATGCTTTTGCTATTGCAGCTTTCAAACAGAAGTTTTGAACCACGATGACGGCATACATTATAAAACGCCCCCAGTTTGCTTTTTTTGTCGCGTACGACCAAAATTGAACGACCGGCCACATCAGTAACAAGAATATCACCAGGTTTGCTTACCTGGGGCAGACAGCCTACTGCAACCCAACCCATGGCAAAAACTTTTTCCTGCTCCAGTGCAAAGAAATCTGGTGCAGTATAAGCATCCGGAATTAAAGTTGAAGCCTGATCAACAGGCAAGCGGCTCAGATTGTATGTTTCCGGTTTGGTAAAAGATTCGGTTGGAAGTCTTTGTTGATTAAAAGAATTCATTGGCTCTTTTCAATTTTCCTCAAACGGAGATTCAACAGTTGACTGAAATTGTGCCTCATAATGTTTTTTTAGCCGGTTTGCTGCAGAAACGGTGTTGCGCATCAGACAGGAAACTGTTACCGGGCCTACTCCCCCGGGGACAGGTGTGATCCATCCGGCAGTCTTGGAGCACGATTCAAAATCGCTGTCTCCAACAATTTTGCTTTTTCCCTGATCATCCGTGACCCTGTTGATACCAATGTCAATCAATGTGGCGCCTGATTTAAGCATACTGCCAGTGATAAGATTTGGTTTGCCAACCGCCACAAATACTGCGTCAGCGCTTCTGGAATGTACCGCGACATCTTTTGTCATGTGATGGCAAACCGTTACTGTGGCCCCCTCAGCCATTAAAAGGAAGGCAATAGGTTTGCCGACAATTTCGGAGTGACCTATTACTACTACCTCCAAACCTTCGAGGTCCTGACCGGTGCGTCTTAATAATTCCACTGAAGCCATGGCGGTGCATGGACCAAGTTCCAGTTCATTGTAAACAATGTTGCCGATGGAAGCGGGGTGTAATCCTTCCACATCCTTAAGCGGATGAATTGCTTTCTGCAGTGATTTGATTGGAATGTGTTCGGGGATAGGACGCTGCAGAATAATACCGGTTACCTTTGGATCAACATTGAAATTTGCGATTGCCGCAAGCAGTTCATTCAACGAAATTTCATCCGGAAATTGCTTTTCTTCAAATAAAATCCCTACCTGCTCAGCTTTCATGCGCTGATTCCTGATGTAAAGATCAACAGCGGGATTTTCTCCAACTTTTAAGGAGAGCAGCTTTGGTTCCCATCCGCTTTTTTTCAAGTCAGCAACTTTGCCTGTTACTTCGTTAAAAATATCCTGGGCGATCTCTTTGCCGTTTAGTATGTTCGCGTTCATGTTAGTTTTTTAGTTTGTGGGCAAACACGAAGCCCTATTTTTTGTTTGCTGCATCTATACCCAGAACTGTATGTCCTTTTCGGGCAAAAAACAAAGTGTCCCTGCCTTGCCCACAACCTAAATCCAGAACAGCCGAGCGGTCTTTAAGATAATTCTCGAAGAATTCAACAATTTCAGAAAATTGTTCTCCAAAGATATTCAGTCCTTTTTGATATTCTTTTCCGTAACCAACCATGCTTATTGACGCATGTATTCGCCTTTTGGATCAAACAGGGGTTTTTCCTGTAAAGTGGCAGAACAGCGTTCACCGAGAATTTCAATCGACCAGCCGTTTACTTCGTTCGCTATTTCCTTCGGCACATATCCCATTGCAACAGATACTCCGGAATTGTGAGCATAACCTCCGGATGTTACCATTCCTGTTACTTTATCTCTGAACCATATCGGCTCATCACGTATCACATCAGCGTCATTCGCCTTAACCACAAAAGTACGCAGTCGCAAATCTCCTCCGTCTTGTTTTTCCTGAAATGCAGCGTTTTTGCCGATAAAATCAACTTCTTTGTTGAAGGCCACAAATGGGTTCAATCCCGCCTCCAAAGGACCGTAAACAGGGCGATATTCTGTTGCCCATGAACCATAGTTTTTTTCCAGACGCAAAGAATTTAAAGCACGCAGTCCAAACAAACGAATCCGAAATTCTTTACCTTCTTCCTGCAGAAGTCTCATCACATAACGCTGACTTTCCGCAGACATCCACAGTTCATAGCCCAGATCTCCGGTGAAACTAACTCGTCCCACCAGACAGGCAGCCATGCTGATGTTTAATTTGCGGATGTCCATAAAACGGAATGCCTCAGCGCTTACATCGGTGTCTGTTATTTTTGAAAGCAATTTACGTGAATCCGGACCGGCAATCGCCAAGCCCACTATGCTTGTTCCAAGAGCTTTTATTTCAACTTTTGCGGCATCTTTATTAGGATCATTTTGGGGAAGATGTTCCTCAAACCAGCGTAAATGAAATTCCTCAGCAATTCCTGAACCTGCAATAAAAAATTCATCACTTTCTCCGGACTTTCCTGGACCAAGATTTGTGAGGGTAAAATCTCCAATCAGTTTGCCATTCTGGTTAAGCATGGGAGCAAGTGTCATTCGTCCAGGTTTTGGAATACGGCATGCCAGCAGATAGTCTAGCCAGTCATGAGCTCCCTCTCCGACAACTGAATATTTAGCAAAACCGGATATTTCCATTAATCCGACACTTTCACGTACAGCACGTACTTCCTCTGAAACATGTGCAAAATCAGTGGAGCGACGCCATGAAAACTCTTCCTGCACACCTTCGGGAGCAAACCACAGCGGCACTTCCAAACCGAAAGCTTCACCCATTTGCGCGCCTTCCGCCATCATGCGGTCATAAACAGGAGTTGTCCGAAGCGGTCTTCCTGCTGTAAGTTCTTCATTGGGAAAGCGTATAGAAAAGCGACGGGAGTAGTTTTCCCGTACTTTGGCATTTGTGTAAGATAACGTTGCCCAATCACCAAAACGGCTGACATCCATTCCCCAAACATCAAATCCCGGATCGCCTTCGATCATCCAGTTGGCCAGTGCCAGACCTACACCGCCACCCTGGCTGAATCCGGCCATCACACCACACGCGCACCAGAATCCCGGAAGTCCTCGAACTGGCCCTATCAGAGGATTCCCGTCCGGAGCAAAAGTGAAAGGGCCGTTTATCACTTTTTTTATTCCGGCATTTTCAAACGCGGGAAAATGCTGGAAACCCACTTCAAGCGAAGGTGCAATGCGTTCCAAATCCGGAGGCAATAAATCCTGTCCGAAATCCCACGGAGTTTCTTTGGGTGACCATGGTTTACAGGCATATTCATAAGTTCCCATCAGCATCCCGTTTTGTTCCTGACGCAGATATAGTTCACCGTCAAAATCCACGGCATGAGGAATCTCGTGCCCATTTTGCTGATTAAAATCAATCACCTCCGGCATATCTTCAGTCATCAAGTACATGTGTTCCATTGCCAGAACAGGCAACTCCAGACCGACCATTCGCCCAACTTCACGTGCCCATAGTCCTCCGGCATTGACCACATGTTCAGCATGAATTTCGTGTTTTTGTCCGGAGCTTCCTGATTCCATGGTTACAAGCCAGCCTCCCTGCTGATCCACTTGGATTTTAGTTACTTTTGTTTGTTCATGTATTTCAGCGCCCTGTTTTTTCGCGGCTTTGGCATAAGCCCATGTTGTTCCGCTTGGATCCAGATGACCTTCATTTACATCGTGCATTGCTCCCACAAAATGATCCGGATTGATCAAGGGCATTATTTCGGCTGCTTCTATGGGACTGATAATTTCTGTTTCCATGCCTAGATATTTACCCTTGGCATGCATGCTTTTAAGCCAGTCAAAACGTTCCGGTGTTGCTGCCAGCATGATACCGCCGGTCATGTGCATACCAATGTCCTGTCCTGAAATTTCTTCAATTTCCTTGTAAATATTTATGGTGTACAACTGCAGTGTTGCTACATTTGGGTCGCCGTTTATAGTGTGCATTCCGCCCGCGGCATGCCATGTTGAACCGCTTGTTAATTCAGAACGCTCCAGAAGCACCAGGTCTTTCCAGCCCAGTTTGGTCAGGTGATACATTACACTGCAGCCCACCACTCCACCGCCGATGATGACTGCCCGAAAATGAGATTTCATAAGAGGAATTTAATTTCTACAGGAAAGATGAATGATGATCTGGATTTAGTGTAAAGAAGGGATTGATGAAGATTATTAAATGATATAACTTTGAATTTCAGTCATTTCTCAGGATTTTATATTGAGACTATCCATTACTTTAATGCTTCATTTTATAAGAATTTGCAATATAAAAACAGTAAACAGTTTTTATAAGTTTGATAAGTTATGCTTATGATAATTCATGTCATGATCTGGAAATAGTATACTATACTACTGCTTTTAGTTCCTGATGCAGCATTGAGAAAACAATAAATCCAGGAGGATAGGAATATATTGAATTGAAGGGAATAACTGAAAAAACTAAAGAATAATTCGAGGGGACTCAGATTTCCAGTAGTTTATTCACCTCGAATTGAACAGACGATGGTGACTGTGCGGGGACTAAAGATTCCAAGTGATAAAGCTGTGTAAGTGCTTTGCATCATTGTGTTGTACACTCGAACTTCGTAAACTCGGCCTTGAGGACAGAGATCATAAACTTCGTATTTTTTTTCACCAACCAGCCCCCAAAACCAAAATATCTCTTCATTTGTGATGACTGTTTTTGAGGGGAATTCTGAAGGATAACGTACCTGAACTTTGCAGGCGGAAAGGAGTATAATCATAATTAAAACGAGGAAGTAAAAAAGAAATTGTGTACGGATCATTTCAGTAATTTCTATTATGAATAATTTAATTTTATTCAGTATTTTCAAAAAACGTGTGGTCAAGTAGTGATTCACCGGAATAAAGAAACTTTGCTGAAAAACATCCGGACTTAAAAATCATTGGAGTAAATAACCTGTCGCCTTCCCATGTTGCCAGCTCAGTCAGTGAGTTTTTTGGAACCCATTCAAGTTTTCCTTCAGGACAGTGTGCTGATAGTGTTCCGGAAAAGCTGGTTGAGTAAAAAACAAAGACATGCCACTCATCACCAAATGGTGAGTCACCATTGTCAGGAAAAGAAAGTACAGCCTTCAGTTCATGGTCCTTTATTTGCAGACCAGTTTCTTCCAGCATTTCCCTGATTGCGGTTTCATAAGGAGCTTCATTTGGTTCAACTTTTCCGCCAGGGGCTAACCAGAGCCCCTGATGTTCATCCTGCTTGTCACGGTGGATCATCAGCACTTGCTCCTGATCGTTTTCAATGTAAACAAGTACACCTAATTTCACAGCATTAACTCAATAATTATGATTCAGACAAATAATGAATTGAATACGATTTTGAAACGCATTTCGAATGATCAAGACAACAGACTGAACCTCTATGAAAACGATGAAACGGCTGTTTTGCCATACGAGCTGGGGCATCAAGCACCTGTTATTCGCGGACGAATGCCCGGGCTGGAAGCTGTGTATGACCGCTTTGCTCGAACTTTTGGACAGACTTTTTCACATCATGTCAGACGCCATGTAACCATTACAAGACGTGCGACTGAGTTGGTCAGTTTCCGGGATTATCTTGAAGCAATTTCAACTCCGGCTTCAATGACAATTTTTGGAATGAATCCTCTGCAGGGACATTCCTTGTTTGTTTTTGAACATCATCTGGTTCACATCCTGATCGATCTGTTATTTGGGGGAAACGGCTGGTTTGAAAATCCACCTCCGAAACGTGAATTTACAGGTATTGAAATAAGGATGCTTACCAAAGTTGTGTACAGCGCACTCGATGATCTCGGTAAAGCCTGGAAAAGATTGACTCCCCTGGAACCATATTTTGAACGTATTGAGGTCAATCCGAAATTTACGGCCATTGTTCCACAGGAAGAAGTGGTGGCAAGTACAACATTTGATGTTGAAATCAACCGTGTCCCTTATACAATGAGTTTTTGTCTTCCTTATTCAATGCTCGATCCTGTACGCACAAGACTTGAGGCAGGAAAATCAAGTTATGATGAGGAGGTAAATGCCATCAATGTTAGTCGACTTGAGGAAAATCTGCGCAACTCAAAAATTAATGTCAAAGTTGCTCTTGGAGAAGCCCGCATGACACTTCGGCATTTTCTAAGCTTGAAATCAGGTGATCGAATACTACTTGATCAGGATCAGGAAAAACCTCTAAAGGTGCTTGTACAGGACAAACTAAAATATCTGGCTACTCAAGGTGCTTACAAAGGAAAGAACGCAGTTCAGATCACAGAGATTATTGAACCTCCACAAAGATTCTCTGATTTACTGGATCAGCCGACAGAAGATTCTGATCAGGATTCCTGATTTCCCCGTGTTACTTATTTACACGGATGCGTAAATCTTTGCCGGTCCGGAACACAGGAAGTTGTTTTTGATTTACTTCCACTGTTTCTCCAGTTTTAGGATTCCTTCCGGTGTAACCCTTATATTTCTTCAAATTAAAAGAACCAAATCCTCGGATTTCCACTTTATCATTGACTTTGAGAGCATATTTGATGCGGTCAAAAAAGATGCGCACAATCTTGTCCGTTAACTTCGGGCTATGACCGGTACGTTCCGCCAGTTCTTCGATCAATTCTGATTTGTTCATAACTCCCTTTAAACTCGGTTTAGGGTTGAAAATTATAAGTTGTACTATAGATATGTATCAATCCCAATTCTTCTATGAAAACAAACAGGGTTATGTAAAGTTAGGTTAACAGGAAAAAATTTCAAGTGATTCATGAATTTTTTTTAAATTTCCTGAATTTGCAACTCCCTTCTGTAATGATCAAAGAGTGTTGACTTGGAAAGCATTCCTAAAAATTTTTCTCCCTCCACAACAGGTAATGACCAGGCTTTAGAAGTTTCAAACTTGTTTAATGCCGCACTGATCGGCTCATGAAGATTTATCACAGGCAATGATCGCATGACAGAGCCCATCGTGACCAGTTCGTACAAACTTGTGTCAAAAAGGTGAGGACGTATGTCATCAAGAAATACTACTCCAACACATTGCTGCTCATTGTTCAGCACAGGGAAATAGTTGCGATGTGATTTCTTAAATTCGTCAACAAAATCCTTGAGAAGCAAATCTTCACGAATTGTGATGAAATCTTTATCCAGTATGTCCACAATATTCAGATGATGCAGCAGGTATCTATCCGTACCACGCCGGATTAAACTTCCCTGTTTAATCAAAGCCTGTGTGTAAACAGATCCTTTTTCAAAAAATGAACTTATAACCATGGCGCTGCTGGCAGTCAGCATTAGCGGTAAAATCATTGAATATCCACGTGTTGATTCCATAACCAGAAATATACCGGTCAATGGGCCATGCATGACTCCCGCGACCATTCCAGCCATGCCTGCCAAAGCAAAAGCAGCATCCTCTGCGACACCATCCAGCGGCAGCAAATGCAATATCATGCCAAAAGCCAAACCTACACCGCTTCCAATCACAAGGCTTGGCGCAAACACACCTCCTATTCCGCCGCTGCCCAGAGTAATACCACAGGCAAGGAACTTGAGCAGCACAAACAACAGTACAAAGCCCAGTTCCGGCCGAATGATGTCAGTTAGAAATGACTGTGTGGTTGCATATCCTTCAGACAAAACTTCCGGCATAAAAAATCCAATTGTACCAACGGCTAAACCGCCGATTGCCGCTCGTAACCAAAAAATATGAGATATTTTTGAAAAAGTTTTTTCCCAGAATTGAAGGCTCCTTGCAAACAAAATTGAGATAACTCCTGTTAAGGCGCCAAGAACAAAGCAGGCAAGCAGGGAGGTGATGGAAAAACCGGCAATTTCCTGATAAAAGGCGATTTTATTTCCCATTAAAAAGCGGCTGATTTCTGTCGCTGAAACTGCGGCAATGATAGTAGGCAAAATGGTTAAATATGTCCATTCACCAATTATTATTTCCAATGAAAAAATTAATCCCGTAAGCGGCGCATTAAAAATACCCGCAACCGCGCCTGCTGCACCATAACCCACAAGCAGTTTTTTGTGACGCTCATTCATGTCTATATATCGCCCAAGGGCTGAACCAATGGCGCCGCCGATACTCACAATAGGACCCTCCAAGCCTGTTGATCCTCCACTGCCTACTGTCAGTAAACTGCCGATGAAACGTGAATGAATCATGCGTCTCTTCAAAGTTTCTGAACCCATTGCAATTGCCTTGATCACATCAGAAACACCATGAGCTGCAGAATCACGTATTATTGAGCGCACCAAAAAAACCGCAATGCCTGCCCCTAAAGCAGGGAAAAAAATAGCACGCCAACCTAATTCTAATTCTGTGATAAACAGTCTTAATGAATGGACACTCCAGTTAAGTGCAACCGCGAAAATACCACAGATCAGGCCGATAACAAGAGCCGCAGTCATCATTACCAGAGATTCTCTCGCTGAGACTGCCTGGAAGCGTGACAGCAGATCAGTGTCAGATCCAGCAAAACTTTTTGGAAGGAAAAGCTTAAGCTGTTTCTGCCAGAGTTTTTTCAAATTGTTCAACTAAAATTTCTAATGAAGGTGAGTTGTTGAGTAATTCATTCAGTTTTGAATTGCCAAGCAAACGAGCCAGTTGAGAAAGCAACAGCAGGTGATGATGGGAATCTGTGCTCAAAAGCACAAATGCCGTAAAGACAGGCAGCCCGTCCGGAGCTTTAAAATCCAATGGAGTCCGCAAAAAAAATGCTCCAACCATTGATTGCGTTATTTGCTGACCCAGAGGTGTTTTTGGATGAGGTATAGCAAAACCGTTGCCAATTCCGGTAGAAGAAATTTTTTCTCGTTGCAGCAGTTGTTCGGCTAATGAGTCTGAAACAGAACGAGACAATTCCATGCGGGAAGAAACTTCCTGAAACAGTATTTCAATAGAATCGGCAGGAACATCATGAAAAACTTTTCCTGCCTTGAGAGCTTCCACCAGCAGGAACTGTGAGGTTTTAACATCCTGTTTTCTCTTTTGCTTATTAAGTAAATGTTCTTCAAGGTGGATGTGCTTTGATTCTGCCCAGGAAAAAAGAGTGGACTGTTTGAAGTAATATTTCCCACGGCGAACGATACAAGGGATGTCCCCCTGGCGTATCCAGCGATAAATGGTTGCCTCCGGAACATGCAGCAATTGAACTACATCTGATACCATCAACCATTTAGCCATTACTAACTCCAACAAACAGGTAGAAAAAAATAGTTATTCGGAAACACATTTTAACAATATTTGCAAAATTTGTGAATAATCAGTACTGATAAAATTAATCTGTGATCGATATTTGGATACAATTTGCTGAAATGAGTTGGATGATAGTTTTAATAGCTGAAAAACAAATTGCCAATATACAAGAAATACATTAGAATTTAGTTCTTTCCTGACACATGCTGAGATTGTTACTGCAAAACACTTCTTATGGCTGGGGGTGCGCAATCGAAAATTTCGAACCGTGTCAGATCCTAGCGGAAGCAGCACTAAGATTTCGGAGATGTGCCGCATTCCTCAGCCACTCTTCTAAAAAAAGGGATTCCCTTCATGTCTTATGTAGTTCTTGCGCGAAAGCTGCGACCCTCACGCTTTGACGATCTGATTGGTCAGGAAACAGCAGCTCAAACCCTGCGCAACGCAGTAATCTCTGACAGAGTGGCTCATGCTTTTTTGTTCGCAGGATCACGTGGAGTTGGCAAAACCAGTGCGGCAAG